>Ga0315909_10000265_pt1 | contig 68006 bp, 56 predicted proteins | sample LakEriMetagenome_11_FD_203527 | JGI IMG/M metagenome (GOLD analysis project Ga0315909, IMG submission 203527) | Freshwater fungal communities from buoy surface, Lake Erie, Ohio, United States - Buoy 2 MA125 | ecosystem: Environmental > Aquatic > Freshwater > Lake | place: USA: Lake Erie, Ohio...
GCAGGCTTTTCTTGTTCCACCAATTCATCTGGATTATTTCTAAGATAAGTATGGCTTTGTGTAAACTTTGCTGTTGCGGTTACGTTTAAGGTTGCGTCAAAGTTAACCGGAACATCTGACCCAGAAGTAATAGACTGCACAGACTGAATATTGACAGAATAATTTCTTACGGGCGCAACTGGTGCAACCCTTAATGGATTTCTTCTTGAGGGCACTAGTTTATCCTTAACAACGTAAGGACCAAATCCATATGGTATAACAAACTTTGGCGATACTTTATTTGTATATGTTTCGCAAGCTACATCTTTGTTAGTAATTTTAACTAAATTATAAGAGGATGCAACTTCTCTCTTTTCGCTATCGGAAACTGCTGCAGCATTTGTCCATGAAACATTAGGGTTTGTATATTCAATGTATAGAGTTATATTTGAATCGTTTTGGTCTAAAAAAACATTTGATAAATTTGATACCGCAGAAGATATTTCTGCTCTATATAGATCCCTTGGAGAAGCAATTGTTTCTCTAACATATTTTCTTTCTCCATTGACAATTCCATTTCTATAATACGAAACCAATTCATCTTCGAACAATGCGTCTGTATCAATAACCCAATCGCTATACCAGTCGCCGCTATAATAATGAACGCTAGACCTCAAATCAAATTTATATCTTGTTGATTCGACCTTGTCATTCATCCCAACAGAAACACAGTTGTATAAGAATTTATATGGACCCTCAACAAAATTAGAGAACAAAGACCCAGAAGATACTGATATGGAAGACTCTCCATTGTTTGGAGTTGATATAGCAGTGCTGGCGGAGTATAGATCATTACAATACTTAAGAAAACCAGTAGTTGAAGCAACTATATTACTAGCTACTAGCCTATCGTTTCTATTAACAGTTCTCAAGAGGACTGTAAACTTTTGATTATTTCTTGAAAGAAGAGAATCTAGCCCAGCATTTGTGAAGTAATTATACTTTTTATAAGAGTTGTTAGCGCCTTTTGCATATCCATATATACCGCAATCAGTGGCAAATCCCGATATAGAAAAAGCATTGTTCTTTGAAGAACTTAAGAGAATATTGCCCGAAGTCCCAGAATCACCATGTGCAGGAGCAGTTGTTGGAGTTGTATTTACGTCTGCCCCAACTGTAACTAAGGCTGGATTCAATCTCGTAAGAGCCTTGTCACGAGCACCTATGGTATCCACTATAAACGTTCCAGCGTTGTTTAAGAAAGATCTAATTTTTGAAGCGTGACTATCTGTTAACTCCCAATGAAGCGAGCATGCAATAACGTCATATTGTCTAATTTGTTCATCAGTAACAGTATCAATATCTATCATCCAATAATTTGCACGACTTTTATCTGTTATTGTTGAATTTGGATTTTCAAAAACAAAGTTTGATAAATTAAAAACAGAGTTTTGAAGATTTAAAAAAACATAAGGATTTATATTACTTAAATCTCTTGTTACGGATGAGGAATATAGAACTCCAACTCTTACTGTTTTTGTTTGTATATCGTCATTAGAAAAATTTCTACCGTAATTTATTTCAGAAAAATCAACCGAGTTTTGTACTTTAGCTACGACTCTCCAGTTGTAAACCTCAAAGATTCTATTATCGTCAAGTGCCTTCTTGTTTACGTATACAACACTATTTTCTGAGCCAACTACGTGATTATTAATAGACTTTGTTTTTGTATCCCTTTTTATTGAATAAGTTTTATCAAATATTCTGGAAGGGTCTACAACTTCAGCTTCTTCTTGAATTTTCTTAAACAAAGGAATTGCATTTATTGATTCAGAGTATTTGAGAATTTGCTTTGACCAAGCGCCCGTTTCTGAAACCTCAACTTTATCATATACTAGTGTTAAGTTTCCAGGGTACGCATCTTCCAAGAAGATAATTATTTTGTGTGGTATTTCGTTAAGATTATTGTTTTGGTCAGTGATAAAAGATTCAAATGAAATTCTATATTTTAGTCTACCAGTTTCTAAATCTGAGTATAGGTTGCCGTTTGCATCAACAACCTTGATATTATTTGGAATAAACCTATCTTCAATATAATGATTAAGACCGCTTACTACGTGCATCCCAGTTCTCAGTAGCGTGAAGTGATTGCTCACATAATAAGTCATTGCGTATGGCTTGCTTGACAGATTACTATGTTGGTAATTCTGTAAAACTACTTCTTCGTTTAAGAAGATATCACTAATCAGCACGTCATCAGAAGGAACATAGGGATTCCCATTTTCGTCCTCTAGCATTCCTACTTCGTTGGCAAACATAAGTTTACTGAAAGAAGATGACTCATTAACATTTTCTTGAATAGTTGAAGATAGGTCAACAAAAGCTAAATTGTTTTCTGGGGTAATTTCCTTAGAAGAAAACCAACCGTAGATTGACAGAATCTTTTGGTATATAATTACCAGTTTTTACTGCTGGTTCTTTTAGTGACTCTGTCTTATCAATAAAACTCTTCATTTACTCTTCCTCGTAATCTTTCATGAGGTTCTGGTAACCGCTAACATGCATCGGCGTAGAACCTAGTAAGCCCATTATGTACTGATCATATCTGTTTACTGGATACCACTTTGGTGGCAGCCAATCTGGGGTTGCCGAATACGGAGTTGCATAGCTTCCATTAAAGTATTCAACCGTAAACAAAGGAGTTGAATACATATCGGTTCTATTTATATATAGTAAATCTGGATCGTAGAATACCGAATCTCCGTATGAATAATTTAAATTGTCATACTTCTCATCCCAAAATACTATATCTCCAGCCACTGTTATTGGACTCATGTTCACGGTAGCTGCCCCTTCTGACTCTACCGCAACCAACCAAAATCCTGGTTTATCTTTTTCTTCTGAGACAAAAGGACCTATTTCAAAATTGCCGTATTCATCTGTTCTTACATATGAGGAATATGGGGTGGCATCAAATACATCCTGTAGGGTTCTACCCTTTCTCCAGTAAATTACCTTGTTTGACTGAGGAGCACTAATCTTTCTCAGGAACCCTCTAATATAGTTGTTTGAGATGCCATCAGCTGGAATTACTGAGTTGTCAGCTATGGCCTTTAAGTTATACTCCGACTTATATTCTTGGGCTATTTCAAATGCAATTGACTTTGAGAAGCCTTGTGTTTGAGAATTTTCGTGAGCATTTACAGAACCATTTGTAACACCTTGGACTGTCAGCGTGCCATAAGTGTCTGTTGTTGAACTGGAACCAGAGAAATAAACTCTAGCACTAGCAAAGCCATTAATATCTGTATTGTAGTAAGATTCTTCTGACTGAAGATTATTTCCTGTCACCGTAAATGTTTGATACGGCTTTGAATTTCCATTCAGGTCCAGCGACTTTATTGTGACAACCATAAAGTCATCTTGATCAGCAACTATACTTGTAGGGCTCAATTTAATTTCTGCATCTGCGAAAGCATAATCTTCGTGACTTAGATAAATAAATCCTTCTTGATCCCATAGGTCCATTGGATCTACGTTTAAAGATATTGGAGTGGCGTGAGATACTATGGAATTTTCATAAGTTATATCATACTCATAAAATGATGATGGAGTTGAATCAAATCTTATTGCAGTAACGTAATTGGATTGATTTAAATCATAATAGTCATTATCTACTGCGAAAGAGTCTCTTACCTTATAAGAAACATAATAATCTCTACCGTAAACAACAGGAGTTGCAGAGTTAAAAACTTCTATAACGTTTGTTGTTGTGCTGCCATTTTGTATTAATGTGTAACCGGTTACGGAATCTACAACTTCTACATCATATACATCTTCATATCCAAGATATAGATTATTTGATCTATTTGCTTTAACAGTTTCTGAATTAATTAACGAAACATACGTTGGCGAAGCGTCATCATAAAAGGCAACCTCTCTCAAAGTTGCTGGGGTTGCAGAGTTTCTTTCAACTATAATTGGAGAACCCTGTCTTGCTACGTGGCTTAGGTTGACCTGAAAACCAGGAGTTGCAAAGGTTTCAGTAACAGGGTATGAATATATGTAATAGTCTTGTCCGTTTTGGTGATACCATCCAACGTTAAGATAAGAACTATATACACCTTCAAATTCAGCCGTTACATCTACTGGAGAAAGCTTTCCTTCTTCAAATTCGGTTATAGAAGAATTGATAAAAATTGGATCCTGCCCAGCCAATGTAATAAACTGCTGAGAAGGAGTAAGAATAACTCCATCTGTTGAGTTAACGACTTCAATTTTTTCTATGTAATCAGTTTCCCAGTTTCTGCCAAAGGTATCATAATTTAAGTCATATGTTCCAACATAATTTGAGTTAAGACTAAAGTTGTCATCAAAGTTTTCTGAATTACTTCTCACGATTCCTTTTTTGTTTATTGAGCCATTAATCATTGGTGTAGAATCTGCTGTAAAACTTTCCCAAGAGTCTCTTTTAAATGGATAAACTGGAGTTGAAGATAGTCCTGTTGTAAAATTAATAACACTTGGAGTTGATCCATATGGGTATTTAAGCTGCCTAAAATAATAATTATAGGTAGCACCATCATTATTTACATAGTCTGAATGGTCAGTTGGTGTAGCAAAATTTGGATTTATATACTGAGCAATTATGTTTGGAGAAGCTGGGACAAGTTTTAAAGCGTCTGTGTCAAAAGAAAGTCCACCGTAACCATCATAGGTTGGGTTTATATAAACATTTTCAATTTGTTCATAACCAGAAGGCTTAACATTATCTACATGGACATAAACAGGAGTAGAACCTGGAGGGAAAAGCAAAGTTTGCTGAATAAAATCTTTATTCAATATAACATCATTAATATAAGATATTTCATTTTCACTATTAAGCATGAAGTAGCCAGGTAGCTTTGGAGTAGTTTCAAAGGTACCTCTTTTTTTCGTATACTTATTAGATGAAACTTTAATGTTTGCTCCACCATTCAAGAACCTTGCGTTTAGCAGAGATACTGGAGAACCAACTGTGGAAGAAAAAGGAGTTGCTCCAGTAAAAGAAATGTTAAAATCAACAGAACCACTGTTTGGTGTCGCTGATGCTTTTGTTGCAAAATAATAATTTGCCCTAGAATTTGCTGGTGTTGCAGATGTATCTGAATAAACAGCATTAGTTGTAATGTCCCTGAAAACGTACTGAGGATATGCGTATCCGTCTTGGTCAAAGATTGGAATTGTTTCATACTCAGGGCTTGCTGGATGACCTGGGCCATATGAATTTACTGGATAGTGGTTAACATCTACGTAAAAAGTCTTTGCAGAAGTATATGAACCGTGTACTGGCATTTCAAGAAGGTACCTAAAGTTAACGGTAGCTGGACTATTTTCGTAATAGTCCTGAGTATATGTACCGTAGTATTCATACTCTACTAAAATTGGAGCGTAGTCGTCCACTTTCCCTAGATAATGCGAGCCATGCGCTCTAAACTTTTCGTTAAAATCAACTATAGATTCTGATGGCTCTTGAACAATAAGATTTGCATCGGACATATCTCCAATGCCAGGCTGATAGTAACCACCCAGCGGGGTTGCATCGTCATATACCGCTGGTATTCTACCTATGCCTTTCTGGTCTCTTCCAGAATAGTCCCAGTATCCCTCACCCCATTTAACGTAACCCCAGTTTAGAGGATATTTTTCGTTCAATGATCTTACAAAGTTTCTAAATTCTTTGTTTGGCTTGCCAGAAAAATCAAAGTATGGTGTTGTTGATTCTATATCTGCAATCTCTAGTATTTCAGGAGTTGCGCCAAGATAATCCGAATCAGGAGTTGCACCATATGCGCTCCAAATATCTAGTTCTCTTCTTAAGGTCTTTTTAATTGCATCTATAGATGGCCCTGGAAGATTCTTGTATGTATCAAGAATTCTCTTTTTGAAGTTTGAGTTCTGTTCAAGATAAAGTCTGTTTAAGCCAACTCTTGCTCCAAACTCGTCAAACCAGTTCCATTTTAGCAAAGGCTCTTGTGCAAAAATACTTGCATCTACAGTTAGTGTTTTAAAAAGTTTTTTAGTAAAGACTCTTCTATCCGATGCAGCAAAATAGTAGCAGTAGTCATTTTCTACCGATTCATAAAAATCATTTAATGTATCAACTCTTGATAAGGTAACACCATCTCCCTTTATTGCAAGATGGGACACCGGAACATCTGAAGTTGTATACATCCATGACATTTGACTTTCGTCAGCTGTTGTTATAAATCTGTCTAATTCAAATTGGTTAACTTGTTTTTCAAAGTTTTCTGGAAAATCAGCAACAAGTGAATTGATGAAAGATCCAGCATTGGTAGACGGAGTCTGTAGGCTTGGGGTAGCGTCGTCTACTGAGTCCTCAAACATTTTTGCCCAAGAAGGGAACCTACTTAATATTTTTTTAGCGGTTCTACTTAAGACAGATGGTATTGGATTGGCTATTGCTACTTCTACTAAAAGTACAAAACCATAATTTTGAACATCTTGAGGACTAAGTTCCGATACTATATTTAGATCAAACTTAACATATCTTTTAGAGTTTGTTATAAATAGAGTTCCAACATCTGATGATACTGAAGATGTTAACCATGGACCACTTGGCGAATCTGCTTCATATACTGTTACGGTATATGTTGGCGAGTCAAGAGTATTGACATTGGTAAAGGCTCCGTTTATAACTTAAAATGTCTGTTCTTGAACTTGTGTCAACAAATCTATATAAATCTAAATTAATTGAAGTAGGGTCTAAAATATAAAATGGGGATGCATCTTCTATTAAGTTAAATATAAAATACTGTTCAGAAATTTCATCATACTCAAATATATTATATGTAATTACATTTGTGTCTTTAAAAATTTCGCCATAATTAGTGACGGAAACTGGCGTACTTCCCTCAACAACTATTGAGGGAGTAGCGTTAGGTATAACTTCTGTTCCAACAAATGTTCTGTTATCTAATTCATTTAAACCGTATCTTGATTTAGATACAGAATAATTTGTATACCACTTGTTATTGTATAGGTCTATTGCATCTGTGGTCCACTGAGTTCCAGACTTAATAAAGTCTGAGCTTTTTAAAGCTATTATAAACTGCTTCATCTACAGATGCCTTCCTGCATTAATCTAGCCAGATAGAATACTCTGAGGTAACACCATTCTCTGGGTGAACAAACATCAAATGCTGACATGGTCTACTCATTGATGAGAAGTACTCTTGAGCATAGGTATTGTGACTTTCGGGTGATCCAGAAATTCTTAACAGTCCACTACCTATTGTCATCTTAAATTGCTGATGGTAGTGACCCATAAAAACATCATCAAAATGCTCTGGAATAGCACCATCTTTCCATCCCATTACCTTTTTATAGTAACCATAATAAGACGTCGGTGCAGGCATTTGATCGCCATGGATTAGAAGAGAACTATAATTACCGATATTATCTACGGCATAGAAGTTTCTTTCACCCTTTCCGTCTGGAATGTTAAAGGTTATTCTTGGTTCATTCTTAAAGATTAGTTCAACAATCTTATAAAGAAGTCTGTCCATATTAGTTTCTGGATCATGCTGCTTTCTAGCCCTACCGCCTACGGCACCGTGGTTTCCTATAACTCCAGTGACATGAACATGCTTAAAGTTTTCTAATGCTGTTTTAAGGAAATTGCCAAGGATCTCTGGTCCGTTAACTCCTACCTGTCTATAAAGACCAGAGTCAATCAGATGACTTTGACCAGGGAATATTTCTTCACCCTCAACAATATCTCCAAGTAGCCAAACATGTAAGGTATCTACTGGATGATCTGCTCTTTGTATTTCGGTAATCTCTATAAGCTTTTCTGTGTAAGTTTCTATTCTTTGTGCAAGAACATCACTATTATAAGTTGGAGTTACTTTGCCAAGCTGCCAGTCACCAAATACGGCAACTGCTGTTTCTGGCGATCCAGTCTTAACAGACTTAATGCTATTCATCTTAACTGGAGGTAGTTCAAAAGAAGTAAAGGCTTCATATGCTGCTTGGTATACAGCTTGAACAGCTTCGTCTTTTACATTTTTATATCTATCAACAGCTTTTGCTAATCTTCTATTTTCTGACCTAATCCAGTCAAACTTATTGTCAAATGATTCAGCCTCATCTTCGTCTTCAGTAAAAGTGTCCTTAGAATCATATCTTAGTTCACTCTTGCTTAATTCGGAAAAGCCTACATATTTAAATGCTTCAGAATCAGACACCTCATTGACATCAACGTTCTGTTTTAAAACTTCACCGATAAAATCTGATTCACCCTCTATTGCCAATTTGGCCTGTGTCATGTTAGGGGCCTTGACGATATGCTTGCTCGTCAACAAAAAGTATTTTTCACTCATTTATAAAACCAACCTTTAGTAGTTAGACACACCAATTATAACAGAGTTTATAGAAATATCGCCAGAAACTATATAATCTCTTTCTGTTTGAGGCCTAAAATCTTTTCTATTTATAGGTGTACCTTGTGCAGTAATGGTTGTAACGTTTATACTTCGAATTAGATCAGAAGATATTCTTATTTGTCTTTCCACCTCTTGGATAGACATTGTATCTCCTATGGTAAGAGAATTTAAATATCTTTTTACAAAGATAGAAGCTTGATTTTGTATACCTGTTCTTAGGTTCTGTGCAGTGCCGAATGGTAAAGTAATAGTTGCGTTGATACTAACTGGAACAGCGTTAGCAACAGAGACGTTCATTCTAATTCCAAGAGGTCTAATTTGTGACACAGCTGCATTCACTAAACTAGGAAGATTTCCTATCCTACCAGGAACTTCTGGAACTAATATAATTTCACAAGATCCAAGTCCATAAGATGCCTCTCTAATTCTTATGTCCCTAACTCCATTAACAGCTAATGCAGCAAATCTGAGAGCTTCAACTGTTCCAGTTGCACTTACTTTTACAGCAGAGAGAATTCTTCTTCTATAGTTATCGTCAGACTCAGAATTAATTACTGGATAAACTTCTTTGGGGTTAGAACAAAATATAATAACTCCAGGTGGAGTAATAAAATTGTGTCTAGTCAATGAGCCGACAGAAGCAACATGGTCATTTGACTGGAAATTTGGCGAAACCATACCATACGCCTTGGTTGCTCCCGCTAGTATAGTTATACTATTAACTACTTTGTAGGAATATTGAGTTGAGTTATATGATCCAACATCATTGTACACCAATGTATCCTTAGGTATAATAATATCGGAAGTGTATGGTTTATCTAATATAAACTCTATGTTGGCAGTTGTTCTTTCGTAAACTAATTGATCAGATAGCGTCTTTCTTTTTACATTATACATTTCACCTATGAGATCTAAACCCCTACCAGATGCTGTAGAAAGACTAGTTTGACTAATTGCCTCTTTAAAAGATTCATATAGGTAAAACATTTCAGTGCCAAAAGCGTCAGCAAAAGCTCTGGCAATAGATCCAGGTGATGTAGCAGTTATGTTAGCATTTTGCTCTAGTGCATTTAAAATTCTAACTATTATTTCTTCTTTTGTTTTAGTGTTTATTGTAGGCATTTATGCTCCTAGGCTTTGCTTAATACTCAATGTAATCGGATTTGAAGAACCTGATTGAATATGAACGTCAAATCTTATTGTGTCAGGACTTGTTGGAACTGCTTCTACTGAAATATTTTTTCCTTTAAAAACTCCCTCTCTTTCAAGGGCTGCTAGAATTAATCTTTTGCCAGTTTCGCCAGTTGATTTAGTTTGAGGCATTCCGTACAGCATTGACAAGTCTAAGCCTAACCTTGGATAGGCGTGGAAATCTCCGGGTTCCGTCATAAGTCTAACGTAAACCTGCTGAATATCATTTTGCATGGGTGTATTTACCTTGGCTATGTCTTTATTGCCAGTAATCATCAAATCCCCATCTAGGGTTAAAAATAAATCAGACACCTTTGTCCCTCATTGTTTTTTCTCTAGCTTGATTAAAGGTAAAGCCAGACTCAAGCAGTTTTTTCATGTAATTAACTTTTTCTTGAGAGTTTGTTAAGCCATATTCTTTAAGTAAAGCGTAGTCTTCTTCAGATATTTTTCCTGAAATTACAGCAGCAGAAACTGACTCTGAATCTATTGGATTATCTGAAAAAGCAAACTCTCCACTAATAGTAACAACATTAGTTTCTTTATCCAAAAGCTCAAAATCGTCTAATGTATCCAAATAATAGTCAGCGTAGTTAAATCCTGAATTTATTTCTTTTTCATTAGTTTTAACTAAAGAAGGTTCGTGGAATTCATCCCCTGAATAATTAAAACTCATATTATTCCATCTTAATCCATAGTCTTCTTTTGTAACTATTTTAACAACGTCAGCAAATATTGATATAGACCTTGAAGAGGGGCTGATAATAATTCCCAATTCTTCCCCTGCAAATATTTCAACCTCTCCCCTGTCATTTAACCTAACAAAAGCACTTGTATCCGGATGGGTAAGGCCAACTTCTCTTCTAGAAAATGAGTTTCTTTTTCTTAATTCCTCTGCCTCATTAAAGTTATCTCTATTTTGAGTTTCGTTATTTCTTAAAGTTTTTCTATTTAACATTTTAAATCATATACCTTGGTATTCCAGTATTGGCTATTCCTATATTAACTGTTTTTTCGTTTGGAAAATCATTTATAAAATTTATAATATAAGGAGATCTTTCGTTCTCATCGCTAAAGCCCACTATGCACCTATCTCCAGGTTCTGGAGATACAGTTTGAACACCGATATATAGACGGACATGGGACATCTCCAACTATATTTCCAATGGTGTCAGAGTAATGAGACTCCATAATTAAAGTAAGTGTATTCTTAATTCTATCATAAGATGCGACAGTGGCCATTCTAGTCTTCGATTCTTGCATTCTTGAAGACTGAATTTGTTCATTAATTTTTTGATCAAACTTTGGATATATCATTCGTTTCCAAAAACCTCTCCAGCCAGCCATCTAGCGTACACTGCTTTGCCATCTGTATTTGAAGGATGCATATTATGTATAAACGGTTTACAATGCTTTATAAGATCCTCTTCAGTTTTACCTGGGTTATTTTTTACATAGAATTCTACTGCTGTTTTAAATTTTAAATGTCTAATCCAACCGTATTGATTAGCCCCAGAATATTCACCCCAAGGGGTATAGTACCAACCTCTTTTATTTAAACCTGGATCATTGAGGTATGCTTGTACTTGCATTTTTAATATTGCTATTTGGCCTATTGCCGTCCACAGATTAGGATCTGCAAGTGGTTTACCCTTTGTTCCAACTTCTCTAATTTTTGCAAGCGCTGTTTCTTGATCCTTAATTCCTAAAGTTTTATAATCTTTAAATAATAATTGGTAACCCCTGTACTTCTTTTTCACAATTCCACCTTGTGTGCCTACTGGTAGTTCTATAATATTAGTTAAAAACTTTGGAACTCCGAAGGAAGTTTGTTTGCCATAGTCCTATTGAGTAATCCCCGGTATTAAGATTGCCATTAAAAGAAGAAACACCCCACCTAGACTCTCTCTCTGCTATCATCATAAAAATAGCAGCACTTTCTGGCCTAAAGCCACCGTAATCAATTAAAGCTTTATATAAAGCGTTGGTGTTGCTTATTTTTGCATCTGAGTTCATAAAGTTTTTAAAGATTTCTGCCTGTTCACCTGACGATCCACCAGAAACGCCTTCAAAATCACCCGACGAACCACCAGTTGGAGTAGTTGTTTCCGTATAATCTTGATATGTTCCAGCTCTTTGAGGAGAAAAAGCAATATGAAAGTGGTTTTGGTGCCCACCATCTGGACAGAAGTCTATCTTTCTCAGGTTGGGGTATTTTTTCTGAAGTATTCCATTTAAGTTTGCTTGTTTATTGTCAATTTCATACATTCCCCTGGCCATTCCGAATTCATCTGCAAGTCTGTCGTCGAATACAATCAAATCTGGATGAAGAGACTGATCTATAGAATTCAACGTATCCAAGAGAAGGATAAAAGCTTTTCTGTTTACATCTAGATTTTTATTCCAAGTACTGTATTCCTCAGTGTCATTTGGCCCCAGATAACCAACGTCTATACCTCTTCCCGTTGAGTGATCATTTAGGGTGGCTCCTTCTTTAATTTCTTTTCCGCCGGATATTAAAGCCCCTCTATTTAAATCAAATGATCCCCTAATTCTTATCTTAGACTCTAATGCAAGCATTAGTTCTATCAATGAAGCGCAAGGTAATACGGTTTGTCCATTATAGCTTTGAAAATTAAAGTCTGGTGCTGAAACGTAATCTGCAACATCTCTAGCTCCAGTTGCCTTAAGACTAACACTTGTTTGGGGAAAATTAGCCTTATATGGAACTGCGTGACTTGTTAATATATCTTTATCTTTTAATTCTTTTATTTTTTCATCAAATATTTTAGCTTCTTCATCTGATAGCTTTTCCTTTATTGTAACTACCCTAACTTCAGACTGACCACCTCTTGTTGGATCAAACGGGAAGTTTGATGTGTCTTGATGATCACTTGATCCAGATGCGCCTTGTTGTGTATTATTTTGCAATTCTCCCAGAAAGTTTCTAGTTCCAAATGAAAGAGACTGCTTTCCTAATGACGATTTTGAGACAATAGTATTTGCAGCCGCTGACCCCGTCAGAGTAGCATTGGGGTCCTGACTATTGGGATCTTGTATCTGTAAGTTTTGGGCGTCGGGGCCACCAACTGCTGCTAATATTGAATTAATACTAGACTGAGTATTCTGATTGGATACCTGTAATGCAAAGTTTGGAGATCTATATAAGGCGTCTCCGAGAAAGGACACTTTGCAGGTCTCTTTGAGTTAAGCTCCTATTTACGTCACCGCTAACAGAATAGCTAGTCTTTAATGGTTCTCCCGATGGATAAAAAGCAGAGGAAGTTTTATTTGCAAGTGTTGACGTATCAGATAGATCGTCTATGTTGTAATCAAAATCTGGCATTTTATCTGTCTTCCCTGACTGTTACCCTACTTGGTAGGGCGGCATTTTCATATGAATCTATAACGGACGGCTGCTCCATTAAAAGTCCCTTTGTATAGACTTTTGCTAATCCGTTGATAATTAACTCATAGTTTAAAGAAACTGGAGTTCCGTCATCATAGTACTCGTCCCATTCAACATTTGGCCACTCAGAAACTTTTTCATATATATACTGAACAACCCTCAAGGAAACATATGCATTATATGTATTTTTAAAACTGGCTGAACTTGCACTAAGAGGCGATGTTGCATATTGTGCAAAGTAATTAGTTTTATTAATATTTTTTGCTTGCTCTAAAAGATCAGAATATCTATCTGAAAAAACTCCTGGAGAAAAACTAGAAGCTAGTTGCGAAACTAAATCTGAATTAGAAGCTTTTTTATATTTTTCAAATAAAGAATTAGTTTCTTTAATAATTGTCTCCATTACCTGTTCAGGTGTTTTGTAGAAAACAACTCCAAGAATTCTTTCTCCAAAAACATCTTTGTCATAATAAGCTGGCAGAGATTCTCCGTTTATATTTTTTCTCTCTAATGACTTTGCAGAGCCGGCTTCAAAATCCAACTCAGTAAAAGAAGCTGTTACATTTTCTGGAGATATTCTAAGAACAAATATCTTATCCTTTAATGCGTTCTTTGTAAACATTTTTGCTTTACCACCTGGCGAAGAAGAATTGATAAAGTCTCCAGAACTGTTTGCATACACTCTAACTTTTCCAGTTTTAGCTTGTGCATTGTCGGGAAGAACAGTTGATACGATAAAAGTGTTTGCTGTTGGAGTAGCCTCAATTTTTGCAGAACTATTTAACAAGTAAAAACCACCTGGGTTATCTATGGCGATTGCGCATACTTCGTCTTTTTCAAAATTATGATTTGACTCTGTTGTTATTGTTGCTTTACCTGAAGAAATTTGTATATTTGTAATATTTGCCATCTTTCCGCTTACATGCAAGTCTGTTTTAATAATATTAATTTCTGGAGTGTTTATTCCGTCAAATCTTATTCTAAATTTTTTACCAGAAGTGTCTAACAAGTCAACTACGTCTATAGTGTCGCCGTCAAGCACATCTTCAACTTTGCAAATAACCTTAAAGAATCTATTAAGTCCAGCTTTTTCTGGACCAATTCCAGAATATCTTAACACTTGAGTATTTACTAGAGCGTTTTCAAAGTCTATATACCTAACTAGATCATTAATTTCTTTTTCTTTCCAACCAAGTTTTGATAATAAATCATTAGTTCTAATGTAAGAATACCCTTCTGCTGTTCTAATCTTTGAACTTACGCCCAATATTCCTGGGAGTAGCTTCTTAGTATGATATCTTCCCACTACCATTCCTTGACCGCTTAAACCCAGCCCAGCATCCATGGCTTTACCGTTTTTGTTAAGGTACTGAATGTAGCAACCGTGTTGATCCAACACATTATCTCTCATCCATGTCCAGCCCTTCCACGCTAACTTTCCACCAACTCCAGCTCCAAGGCCAGCAGAAATTCCTCCAACCAATAAACCGGCTCCAGGTATTGCCATAGAAGCAATTCCTGCTGCAGTGGCACCCAGGGCAGTCGCTCCGGCAAACATAGCACCCATACCTCCGAGTGCAATTTTGCCAGAAGACACAGCAGAACCTTCTGCTACTAAAGCCTTAACTTGAGTATTAATGTCGTTTATTCCTTCAGAGGTAAAATGCGCCATTATATCTTTTGTCAACGCTGCTGCTCCGTGGGTAAACTGAAGACCGCCAACCATTTGGGTTTGAAGTGCGTCTGCTAAACCGTCTACACTGATCTGCGCCATTGAATTAACTCCAGAACCAAGAGAACCCATGTATAGTCTAGTGTCATTTCTTAATGATTGCATATGCATCCATGTTCCAATCCAAGAAGACATAAACCATTTTGCGGGGTCGTTAACTGTCACCAGAGCATTGGGAGTTATGGATGTTACAAAGCCGAGTTCAGAAGTAAAGTGATGTACAACCTGCTCAACTTCAAACATGCCGTACATTCTCTCATAAACGTCAGCAAGATAAACTATATCATGAGGTCTAATATCGGCATTGCCTACTATTAGAATTTCCCCTGTATAGATATCTTTTAGTGACTCTTTCAAATGGGCCAGCGCAACTCTCCTGGCTAACATTTCATCTGGTGTACCTTGAGCAAATTTTGAAATTCCTCTAGCAAATTCAAATGGATGAAGTATTGGATGAAGTGCGCCAAACAATCCAGACCCAGTGGCGTTATCAAAAAACAAACCAGTTTCAACAGTTTTCTCAACCTGTCTTTCTGCTGGAGCAGACTTATCCATTGCAACCGTAACTGGATATTTTCCATCAGAAACAGCAGTTACCATAGTTGCAACACCGTTTAAGTTTTCTGTTATACCATTAGAAATAATATGAGAAAATGAACTTAGATAATGAACCCTTTGGAAAGGTTGTCTAATTTCTATTACAGGCTCTGCGTACTCTCTGGTAAATGGGTTATCAACAGCTCTTAGTAATGAACCAGGTCTTCCTAAGGAATAATATATAGAGTCATTAAGAACCTTGTTTAGAATATTTGCCTGCTTTGTCATTTGACCAACCTGAGATAAACCATACCCCAACTGCATCATAGACATTCTAAACAAGTTTACTAAACCGCTAAGGGAATCACCTAGAGCGCTGAAAAGTGGACCAATATTCTTATCCCAGAATCCACTAATGTCTTCTCCCCATTTGCCTATAAAGTTTGTTGCACTGCTTCCTTCTGATCTATTTTGTGCCAAAAGCTTTGTAAACTTATCTTTACTCTTAGCGTAGTCTTCATTTGGATCAATATAAGCTTGGAACATTTTTAGTACTGGATTAAAATCCCATTTGTCATCGCCTACAAGTTTTCTGTTTGGCTTCAAAACTAACCATGCTCTTGCATATGGGTCTGACCACATTCTGTTTCTGAATGCTCCAACCATAAATAAGAAAAGTTGTCTAGATGTTTTAATTGAAGCTATATACTGATCCTGAGCTTCTTTATCCGTCACTCCAGATAATGACAAAGAATCTCTAATTATTGATAATATCTTATCTAATTTATCATTAAGTAATTCATTAAAATAACTAATTAATCCATTTTTTGAATCTGGATTATCAATAAAATCTTTTCTAGCTGCCTCTAAACCTTGTCTTATTTTTTCCGGATTTCCTCTGAGAGCAGCTTGTGTAGCAGCGTTTTCGCTACCAACCCAATCTGGATTAGCAAAGAAGCTGTCTCCAAAAACCAAACTAAATTCATCTTCAGCAGAATTATTTGATTCACTATAATACTGGAATAGATTTTTTAAATCTTTATCTGCAGCGGCGGCAGACTCTTGCGAATCTGTTGTTTGAGTAGAGTATCTTCCTTCTAGTCCATCTATATATTGATCTGGTGTTTGCTTACCAGAAGTCAAACCTTTGTCTCCAAGTTTTTTACCTAAACCAAAACCACCAGTTAAAAATGTACCAAGGTCTTGTTCGCTTTCTTCTCCTTCAGCGGGAAGACCATATGCTCTAACAAAAGCTTCTTTAACATTTGAATACGTATGATACCCAGCCCTAAATTGATCCCATACTTCCATTGCCTGCTGTAGAGTTCTTCCATTTCCTGCTATTACGGCAACACTTGGATTATAATCTTCATCATAAAAATTTCTAGCTTCTACTGATTTTGGCTCTGCTTCATCATATACTGCAGAAAATCTTTTTTGAGCAAAAGTTGATCTATCTTTTAGTTCTCCTTCTAAAACTTTCTTTAGATTTTCAATACCTTCCCAGTCTTGATTTCTGACCAAATCAAAATAATCTCCAGTGCCAGGACCAAATGTGCCATTTGTTCCTAAAACGTTTCCTGCTATTTCAAGTTTTCCAACAGAATTTAAAACATCTTCCATTTCTATTGCAGAAGATGGTTTAAACTCAAAGAAATTTTCTCCATCAGAAGATCCACTTGGATTGTAATTACTGTTATTAATGGTTGTTTTTTTACCCTTATATGCTCCAAATGATATTATTTTTTTATCAGAACCATATTCATGAATAACCTCTTGACCAGGAGGCGAGAATTCATCTATTGGCATGACAAAATCAGGAACTACGCCCAGGGGCATATCATCAGGAACAAAGGCATAGTAGCACTTTCTTGGCATTGGGAACGGTGCGACTCCCGCAGCTGCTAAAGATTTTATTGCATCTTCTGCGCCGTGCCAATCACCTTCATTCTTAGATCTATCGCCAGATGACCAAATTGCTTTTTCTGCTGCAGTTAAATTAAGCATTCCCAAGAAATATGCTGCGTCTGGTGAAACCAAAGCAGAAAGCGCAATGTCATAACCTAACTGTAGGGCATTGCCGCCCCCATCAAGTACTCCATAGTCGTCGCTTGATCCACCTCTAGGATTTCCAAAGATATCAAATCCTCCCACTATATTCTTTGTAGGATCGTCATTATCTGTATAGTCGTTAGCACTTGGCTTTGCAATACTGACTGTTTGTTCGCCCCAAAGATAGTATGCAGGTCTACACACAACGGCCTTACCAGTGCTAGGGCTGTAAACCATAACTTTTCTTTCTTGATAACTTTTTGCATTGCCGACTGGAACATATCCACCTTGACTTTGTATAAATTGCTCTATTGTTTGATCGCTAAATGCATCTGATGGTTTATATGGCCATTTCATAGCAATGTAGAACTGCTCTTCTAAAGGCGTTTTTGGAGCTTTCCAATCTCTTAACCCAGCAGCGTTAGTATTGAAATCAGGACGATCCTTTAAAACATCATACAAGTCTGCTCTTGTTTCTGCGGAAGAAGAAAGAGCTGGATTATCTGGCAGTGGCATTCTGACTACTGAAGATGTTCCTGATAAACCAGCTTGCCCTAATTTTTCTTGGAATATATATTTATCTGCAACTTCTTGCTCTAGACCCTTGAAACTTGGAATATTTCCAGAAAGCAACTTCATCGCAAGAGGTATTCCATTGAAGTTTCTTAACTCGCCAGTATCCACAGTTGAAACACCTGTGTATAGGCTTGTTTCCATCTTCATTAACTCAATCCATCTAGTTTCTTCTTTTGTCCCACCTACACCATTGTAACTAGCGTTGTCGCGAACAAGTTTCATGTAGTCTGCATGGTGGTTTTGCCAGGCTCCTAATTGATCCGCAATAGCATAATATGCAAAGTCTTCCAATACAATTTTGTCATCTCTATCTGTAAAGAATGGAAATCTATATCTGAGTGGTAGTTGGTCTATTTGTTTGTGATTTTTAATCTGTTCTTCATCAAGAGTTACTTGAGTAACTTCTTCTGAGCTTACTGGAAGGTGATAGCCTACTGTGGCGTAACCGTGAGAGCTTGGAAGCTTAGCTATTGGATTACCGGAATTGTCTCTATACTCCATTGTAGATTGATATCCAAAAGCTATTATTCTGCCTTTTCCATTTTCATCTTTAATTTTATCTACAGGAATATAAACTCCACCTTCAGTTGAAGTTAACTGCTGAGATAATGTGTCATTTATTGATATTAAAGAGGTATCCAATTGATTAAACGCTGCAGCGTCTGCTAATGGATTTGAAGACTCATTAATATCTTTCATTGTACTTTCAAGAATGTAGTCAGTGTCAAGTTCTTTGGGAGAAGAAATTCCAAGTTCTTGAGCCCTCTTTGTTCCAGGGTATCCAGTTGTAAGTGGTACAACTCCAGATGTATATAACCAATGTGGCTTACCATAGAATACAGTTGATCTATCTTCAAAGGGTCTGACGGCAACAATGTAGTTAGGAAGTAATCTTGCACACATTTGGAAAAGGTCCCAAACTGTTCTCATATATGTTTGAGCTCTAAAGGAAACTTCATCTAGCCCAGGAAGATCATCGTCTGATCCAGAAGTAATCCCCATTGCATTAAATATGCTGGTTCCTCCTCTTCCACTTAAAACTCCAGCTAATCCACCAGTGGCAAGAACTCCTCCTATTATTGGAGCCCCCAACCCTCCAGTAACCGCAATGCCTGCAGCTGCAATTGCTCCACCAAGAGCAACTTTTGCAAAACCGGCTGAGCTATTGCTATTACCTATTTCGTTTGGCTTACCATTAATGTCAACTAACTGCTTGGCGTCTGGGTTACCTTCAAAGATTCCATTTCCAGCTTTGGAAACCATTTCATTCCAAGAATAATCAGTAAGCCTTCCGATATACTCCAGTCTTTCGTTTGGCTTATCTTCTGGAGTAATACTAGCTACTGTAGACCATCCGTCACCAAGGTCTCCGCCTAAAAATTGCGCAATTCCGGTTCCATTGCCTGGGTAAATATTTCTTTTAAAGATTTCAAAGTCCCTTTGTGCGCTAAAGTTAGCCCACAAAGTTCTCATTAATGACACACCTGGAGCTCTAACTTCTGGACCTATTCCAAACATAGTTCCGCTACCTTGGTTTGAACCTGAAGAAAGAATGCCTAATGCCGATCCCATACCCCATGCATTACCACTAGCTTCACCTAACGAATCATACATGTCTTTAACTTGTGAAACTACAGCTTCATTTTTAGCAGCCTCGAGATCATTAAGTGGCTCATAAAGTATCTGCCCAAAGTGTCTAATGCCAAATTTGTTTTCGGAAAAAATTCTACCTCTTGTAGCATGAGCTATTGCTTCACGGGTTCTTGAAGATCCCATAGTAAGAAGTCTTACCATTAAGTCTCTTGGTTCTGAAAGCCAAAAACCAGTGTTGATACCACCATCTATTTTACCACTATCACCTTTTTTATTTGTAGAGTTAACAATTGGGCTTAATTCAATAGCGTCTGATTGAGCTGTTATCGTTACTATTTCTCCGTTTTCAACAGAAGTAATAGTTCCGTTAAAAATAGTTTGCAGCGCATTTGGATTTGCACCATATCCACCTCTTAAGTGGACTCTCACACCTGGCTTTAATCTAATACTATTAATGTCAACCACATATGTACTTTCCATATGGGCTAGCATATTTCTAGATCTATTCAGCGCCTTATCTAATACTGATTCAATTCCGTCTAGCTGAGTTAGTTGTTCATTTTGAAATTCTTCTTCTGCGTCAAATATTCTACTTGATTCGGCTGTAGTTAATTTTGAATACAAGTTTGACACTCTAAGAATTAGAGTATCCCCTAAGATATCTTCAGATTGAACAACAGAAAAATCTATGATTGATTGAAGTCCATAAAAATTATCAAAAAGTTTAACACCAGAAAAATAACCACCCTCATCTATTAGCCATAGCATATATGTAGGAAACGCTCTAATCATTCTTCCTGATATATCTCTGTATTTGGTGTCTACTAGCATTCTTTCCCAGTGTTTCGCGACGTTGCTATTAGCAGCTTGTGTAGACATTACTTCTGGGCCATCACCAGAACCAGCCGAATATGGATCGCTAAAGTCAGCTAGGTTTGATCCTGCGCCTTTTAGTGAATCAATGTGAGCGCTTCCCTCTCCCTTTTTATAAGCCTTACTTGGATCGTCTGCGTCGCTAAAAGGAACAGAAATTGGGACATAACTTAATTTGCCATCATTATCTTGACCAGACTCAGATTTAACTGGTCTTACTCCATCAACAGTAAAGTAAAATCTATTATTTGATTTACTTACATATCCCAAATGATACCCATTTGCGTGATATAAAAAGGCTGGCATTTTGTCATCAGAAGGATTTTCTTCTGCTGGGATATAAGTAATTGTATGGTGTATGGTTAACTCATCTGGATCAATACTTAAGTAGCCATCTTCGGATACAACTAAATCTTTTGTCTCTAAAATATTTTGTATTTGTTGAGTCGCGCTTGAATCACTGTATGACAAATCTCCCACTGCGGTATTAAACTTAATACTGCCAGACCCAAGACTTGCAGTTAAACCAAATGTTGCTGTCTTATCATCTACGTCTGGATATTCCTTAATAAAATCTATTAAAAGACTCTTTTTCTGACCACTAAAGAACTCTCTGACAGCTCCCTCTACGTAAGCAGAGGCTTCTAGTAATCCTATCTGTTCTTTATCAAAATATTCTTTTAGTTTTTTAAGTTCATTATTTTGAACCATTGTTTTAATTTCGTTCAAAATTCTATTGACATTTTTTTGATGATCAGTTGTAGATTGTGTGTTTAACTGTTTTGGCGTTATAGAAAAAGATTTCATTTTTTCTTGCTGTGGTGCAAGATGTTCAATAATATCTTCGTCAAACATTTCAAAAGATCTGAAATAATAATCAGGATCTAGACATCCCACTACTTCCCCGCTTGAATCTTTTATGGAAAGGGGAAAATCTGGGTATGCATTAAATGCACCCCATAGTTGTTTAATTCTCAAGAATGGATTTCTTTTAGTTCCAAATGTTTCTATCATTTCTTTTTGCTGTTTAGAAGAAATAGTTTCTCTTTGCTGCTGGAAAATATCAAAGTCGACAAGAGACATTCTTACGTCATAAACATGAGGAAAGTTTGGAATTGTATTAACCTCATAACTTAATGGCATTACATACTTGACTCCAGCTAGAGCAGCGACTATATTTTTAATACCCATGAAACCTATGACGCCAGTAGAGTGTTCTATCCTAGCTAAACCATTTATATGCTCAAAAACTTTTCTAATTTTTATTAATTCTTTTTCACCAAAAACAGTCATAGATATATTGATATAAGAATCTTTTCCACCAATATGTTGATAAGTTGGCTCTTCCTGCATTTGCAGTTGCATTTTAGCCAAGTTGTTACCCAGTGTTACAGAAACACCATTGACGATAACCGCCTTTGGATCAAGATCCACTTTAAACATCGGCACTTCCCATTCATTGAATTGGTACTTTGCCTGCCTTGCCCTCTTGGCCTCCATAAGCTGCTGGATTGGTCCACTCTTAAAAAATCTATTATATACAAGAACATTAAATGCTCTGCCAATATCTTCTTTTGCTTGGTCAATGAACTGATCTCTTGACTTGCCGGTTGTAGCTGCTTTCCTATCTGCTTCTTCATTGGCAAGTTGATCTAGTGCACTAGAAGCATTGCGAGATGCCTGCTTAAATAAGTGTCTTACATCCTTAAGGCTATAGTTTGTTTCATCGCCAGTAGAAGAACTGTTATTTATTATAAGATCTTTACCCCTGTATTTAAAAGTTTGTGCTGTAGAAGTATAATCTTGGACAGTGCTTTCATTGGGATCTTTTAATATATAATCAATTTCATCTTGTGTTAAAAGAGATTTATTTTCTGCAACGAATGCTTTTGCAAAATAATCATATACCTTTTCCATATAAGTATCTTTATTTACGCCAGCAGTTATTAGCTCTATACTTTCTAGTACGACTCTTCTTGCAGAGGGGCTAACTGATCCTTCTATTGAAGTTTGAACAACGGAACCTAGTGATCGATAATAGCCAGCTGATTGATTTATATCAATGCCAATTTTTTTCAACAAAGAATCCCACATAGACTCACCAGTGTCATCTAACATTCTTTCTTCATCTGATCTAAACGAAGATGTATCTGGGGTGAATAACTTAGTCTGTATTCTCTCTGGTATAAATAAAGAAATATTATTTCCATTTCTATATTCTTTAATTACATTTGTTGTAAAAATATCATCCTTATAAGGATCGGTAATAAGATCTGGTTCTACTTCTGATTCTTGATTTCCAACATTATTATTAAGTTTAGTTGGAGATGTTTTTGTGTAATATGGTGTTTGAGAAGTAACTCTTGTTAAGTTGGGATCTGGATCTTCTGCGTCTTCTGGTTTTGGAAGCAAGAAAGATTCATTAATATAACTATGTAAACTACCTGCTGCTTTACCCATATAGTGCCTGAATTTACCCCAGTGAACAGCTTGGTTAAAATCTTTAATCATTGGAAGAAATGGTTTGTGGTTGAAATTTAAAAGTTCAAGATCAACCACTAAAGCAAAGGGATAATTTGGAATTGTAGATATGCTCATTGACGACAATGCCACTCCACTAATTCCATGAACCATATTAAGATAGTGACTCTTAACTGGTAATATTGGCGCATATTTAAATGCTGCAACTAAGCCTCTCAATGAAGATAAAAACTTATCTATTTTCTCTTCGTTTCCAGCTTCCTTAAAGTCTATCTTAAAGTCTTTATTAATTGTAACATCTTTGATTCCATCAATTGATAAGCCCCATATTTCCTCATAGTTAGGGAAAAATAACTTAACATTAATTGTTGTTTCTTTATACCCAGCATTAAACTTAGGGCTATTTTTTTGTCTAATTGCACCTGATGTTAAACTTCCAGTTTTAAACTGAGAACTTACATTAATTGAGACTGGGGGGACGTAAAAGTTTGCAGCGCCTAGTCTAAAGTGAAATATATCTGGAGTCTTTGGTGGTATATTTTCTCTAAATGGAAATTCTTCAAGTGCTTTTTTAATTCTTTGGGCTGTGTTTGTTAACTCCCAAGCTGGTTTAAATATAGGTTTGCCATCTTTATCGGTGCCAAAAGCTCTCAATAAAGATTTAGCTAATTCATCTATATTATTAATTGGATCATCTTCACTGCCACCAGAGTAATCTGCTGCTGCTGCTGATGCATTAAAGAATAATGTTGATAGGCTAGGAAAATATGCTTGAACCAAAGCTAGTGTTATTGGGTCTCTTGTAAGATTTTGAGTAACAATAACTAAGTCATTTAACCATAAAGTATCTCTTACTGGATCTAAAGCTTGACTTGCGCTTCCTAACTGTGGGTCAAGTAAGTTGTTACCAGCTGAGAATCTTTTTCGTGCGAATTCACCTATAGAAGTTGCGCTTAATGCAAGGTCTAATAAGCCACTTGTTCTAATCCTGTCCCAAATACCCTTAATGTAAGTCTGATCTTTTTCTAAAAGAACATCATTTGGGGCCATAACCCTAAAGAATGATGATTTATATTTTGTTATATTTGCACTAAAAACTTGACCGTATTTTCTGGATAACTCTTGATCTATACTAAAAACTATTCCATACTTAGATAAGATTGCATCTAACTGGTTTGCTAGGGTAATTTCTGATTGAGCTTGATTAATTAAATCTTCTGCAAAAGTTGTCTTAAATGTATGCGTAATTGGATCAAAATTTTCCAGTTTATATTTTACGCCTTGAAGCAAGGCAATGATTCCAGCTAAAGTTCCATATAAGACAGAGGCGCCACCTATTTTGCCCGCAATACCAAAAATCTTTACCTTAGCTAAGGCTTTGATGTAAATTCCAGCCTTAGCGCCAACTTCGTTAGAAGTAGTTTCAAATATAGTTTGCCAGAGAAATGTTCCACCAGCCAAAAGTGCTGCTGGGTCTACGTCTTCCCATTCATAATAATTGTATTGACCACCCATAGCCGCATAACTATTAAAGAATGCATCAACGTCATACGCATTAATGATAGTGTTTTCTCCATTGGGTTCGTCATTTACGTATTTATTCTTTATATCTAAAAGTTTTTCAACTTTTGGCCAAATTGTATTTTTTATATAATTTTGAGTAGCTACGCTAGGAGTATTTGGCTTCCCCCATACGTTATTGCCACGACCATCTTGTCCGCCACTTCCTCCTCCAAATTCCTCGTCATAACCTCTTTCTATTTCAGAAAATGCAATATACCAAAAGTTATGCAGACCTAGGTTTCCACCGCTTTCTTCTGAATAGTTGACAGGGTTAATTGTATTAAAACTATTTGCAAATCTTTTGTTCGGATCTGATTGAACTTTTTGCTTGAGTTCAGAATATACACTAAGAGCGGTTGTTAAAGCTGTACTTACTTCTTTAAGGGCAGAATCATATTTTGCTTTTGACATTGTTGCCATAGAGGCGGTTAAATATTTTTCTATAGATACTTTAGCCATAATTTATCAGAACATTCTATTTAGTCTTAAGTTTTTTGACATTCTATCGCTGGAAGAACCACTCATTGTAATTCCGCTATAGTTATTCATTATACTCTTATTTTGAAGATTTGTAAAGGAAAGAGAAGTTCCCATTACTGATTTTAAAGTTTTATTTTTATCTTTATATCTAGCTGTTTGCAAACTCTTTGCATCGTAGCCTCTGTTGTCCATTTGTATGTGGGCTGATTTACCTGTATCAAGCCCCTCCATTGAACCTCTTATTGGATCTGGTTGACCGTCATTTATATTGGATCTAGATGTATGGACGGTAGTTTGCTGAGTTCTAGATGATGTAGAATTTGCTGTAGTTTTTGAACTAGAGATCGATGCAGAATAATGATTTGCTGTTTTTGTTTTGGCCGTGGGATTAGCTTTAATTGTTGACGCAGCCCTAAGGTTTTTATTTTGATTATCTGCACCAAAAATCATATAAAATCAACCTAATACGAACTAGCAATTTGCGAATAGGGATCTTTGCCCAACTGTGGCAATCCTCTATACATAGTACTGTTAACTGAGCCTCTAGCAACAGATCCGATAGATCTTGAAAAAGATTCTGCTTGTTCTCTTGTTCCTTCTATATTAACACTGTACCCGACCCCTTCATCGTAGCCAGAAAACATGGAAGTCTCTGGCATTTGAGGATCTCTTTGAGACATTGCCTCATATGCTGAACCTCCAGGTAGCAAAGGAGGACCAGCAGCATCTTCTTGGGTTCTATCTTTTGATGCCGAGTATAGAAAGCTAGCAGCTATTAAACCAGCAGCAGCGTATGCTGATTTTTTAACTATTGGCTTATCAAAAAATTCTTTACCTATACGCTTGTATCCTGTTTCTGTTGGCCTTGCTGTTTCCCCCATAACTTCCCCGTCAAGACCTCTAAATAAATTAGCTCTTTCATCGTCTGTTAAATCTACCATATCAGGGGCAAATCCAGCTGCAGATGCCCTTCCCCCAAAGGAAAGCACCTCATCCATTTCGTCGCCAAATTCAGATAGTTGACTTCTTGCTGTCTGAAGTAGTTTCATCTGTCTAACTGCTTTTTCTGTAGCCTCATCTAGATTGAGGCTTTCTATTGACCTTTCTGCATTTTTGGTCAATAGGCCTGCAGCTATCCTAAATTGATCTTCGTCCACAGCAGCGACGCCTCTTCTAGATTTACCTATCATATCTTCTGATATTGCTAAAATTTCTCGTCTTTCTTCAACAGACATCGCATCAAAGTTTTGAACCATGTCATCATATTGATCTGCCAAAGCTGATATGCCCTCTTGCCTAGTTAGGAAAGAAACAGCCCTTTCCTGTTGTCTTGCGCTAAACATATTAATTAAACCATTTTCATCTAAATACCCAGGCTGTGAAGTAATTAATTTTCTTAAACCTTTGTACCTTCCAGCCATTTGCATTTCCATGGAGTCTAAGAGTTGTCTGACCGTTGTCCCTTCTGAGCCCCCAGCTGCTTCATAGATCATAGATTGAACTTTGTCTACTACTTCTGCTCTCATCTTTGGATTAATATATTTAGAAAACTCACTTGCTGTGTCTTGTGAAACGCCAAAAGCTTTACTTAAAGATGCGGCGTTTTTTTGAAGCATTGACTCTGCTTCTTGCAAAATATTTGAAGCTAATATAGAAGACTCTCTAGTTGTAGCTATTTCCGCTGCATATGCGATTTGATTTAATCTAAAAATTGCTTCACCAGAAGCTCTCATTGCTTCGTCTCCCTGCTGCCCAAGTCTAAGGATTTTTGAAGCATGAGCGTAAGGATTGTCTGCATCTAATCCAAGTAAATCTTTTACTGCTTGCTGTCTATTTATATCATCTCCGCCAGTAATTGCCGCATTTATTTTTGAGGAGTATTTAGACATCTCTTCTGAAACAACTGCTCCATCTGCTTGTGTTACTTTTGTAAATCCAGTTTTATAAGATTGAAGTGCAGTAGCTATATCATCTCCGCTTAAGCCTTTCGCCTATAATTGCATTATCTATCCCAGATAATAAATTTTTATAGTCAGCTTCTTCCGTTAAATTTTGCATTGCTAGTGCTCTTAGTTCTCCTAATAATTCAAATTTTGTTTGAATCATTTGCCTACCAGCTGCTTCAACTGCAGAAACTCCTGCATCTGCGCTTATCTGAGATGTAATTTTTAATATTGCCCTAGCTGCTGCTTCTTGATCTACAGCGCTGCCATACAGTCTTTCTAGACCAGCAACTGACTCAACGCTTACTCCTTCGTTAAGGTTAGCTATAACGTCAACAACGTCAGATGGAGCAAATGTTGCTATTCTTGTATTTCTAATTGCACTTAAAACTCTATTGTCAACTTTACCTTCAAGTCTACTTAATATTGCCTGCTGCTGATCTGCGCCGGCAGCTGCTATGGTTAATCTATTTATATAACTACCAATAGTGTCTCCACCTAAAACTTTTGCTCTTCCTTTTCTAGCTAAATCTTCGTCAAACAAAGAAGATATTCCAGCTCTAGTTTCTTCATCAGAAGCCCTCATTATTTTAGCTATTGTGTCACTATATTCATTCTGTAGTGCAATTCCTGCATCTACTTCACTTTTAACTGCAGACTTCATTAAAGACTGATATTGCAATCTCTTTTGAGCAAGATCTTCAAATTCATCAGCCCCAACATAAGCCCTTAGCCCTTCGTGTATTTCGTCACTAAAATCAAAAGAACCTTCGGTGGCAAATATTCTTGTCATATTCCCGTAATTGTATTGTTCAACTAAATATTTTTCATCAGCTACACCAGCTTCAGCTAGAAGGCCAATTCTTTCTCTTGTCAATGCCAGTGGTGAAGTAAACTCTTTACCTTCAAGCATTTGAAATACAGAATGAGACATGTCAATTGTTTGAGTCTTATAGGTACCTCTAGATTCTGCTGCTTCCATAAGGCGTATGATAAATTGTTCAATTTGATCAGAACTTTGTTGACCTATTAAAGTATCTAATTGATCAAATCTTTTACCTTGATTTAAGCTCATCGCTTCATGTACTGTATCCAAAAGAGCATTTCCTGTTATAGCTTTCTTTTGAATATCAAGTTCATTCATAAGAGCATCATTATTTCCTATGAATAATTTAATCGTATCTATATTTCTAAAATCTGCTTTGCCAAAAATAAATTCTCCAGGACCAGTGGGCTGACGGAAGATAAAAGCTCCAAGCCTTTTTCCTCCTGCATCTTCAAAAATTCTTGGCATGACTATTCCTTTGTCGTCCAAGTCAAATCCACCAAGAGAGTGTTTGAATATACTGGTTGCATCGCCAGCAAATAACATTTTGTGACCTTGAACTTGGAAAGTAAGAGCCTTTATCGTGTCACTACGACCTCTTATGGTTATATCTGTTAAGCCTTCTCCCAACCTAGCTGCTTTGTCTTTCTTTCCGCGGAAGTAAGACGCTTCAGTATCAAGTGCTAATCTAAAAGAATCTTCAAGTGCTGGCAAATAACCAACTCCAGTTTTTTCTTTAAATAAATCTGCAGCAGCGTTTTTCTTTAGATAGTTTAATAATTGAGGCATTGTTCTTACGTCGACCCCAGACTCTATAGCTTCTTTAAGCTGACGCATAAACATTCTGTTTCTTTCTGCGGAATTCCTACCTGTTTCTGAAATTAAATCTAAATTAGCTTCTGCTGACTGATATATCTGTCTTCTTAAGTTACCTTTAATTTCTCCAGTTTCAATTGCAAGGTTTAAGTCGGCTATAATTCTATTTTGTCTGAGTTGATTTGCCCTAAGTACACTCGGATCAGAAAGAACATTGTAATGAAAAGCCGGAGCCAGTGGGTCAGCATAGACTCTTGGCGAGGGTTCTCCCTGTAGAACAAGGTTTAAAGAATCAACCCTACCCATAATTGATGTTTCTCTTTTAAATGCAACATCCGGTATTAACATTGAAAATGTAGATAGCGGTTCTGCGAACTCTGCTTGACCGGTAACCAGTTTGGCCATCATCGGCACTGATTGGCCGCCCCTTTCAACATTCATAAATATTCTTCCGGTGATTGTTTCAAATAAATCACCTTCCATTTTATCTAGCTGAGAAGTAAGTTCTCCAATCCTCATTGTTATAGCTTCTTTGTTTGCTGAAACAGGAAGGAGTTGTGTTAGCGTTTCTAGTTCTGATTTTATCTGACTTCTCATTGCATTAAATGTTTTGGCGTTCATGACTCCGGTTCCATCAGCTCCAGATTCAAACTTTGCTATAAGCTGTTCAGTTTCTTTTGAACTCAATGCTCCGTCTGCCCCCTCTATAAAAGCATTTGCTCTAGCTACAGTTCCATCTTCATTTAGGATATTCATACCTTTTAATGCAGAAATAACTTGTTCCATTGTTCCTGATCTAGAATAATAAGCTCGTCTTTGTATGTCATCTGCAGTTTCTGCTGTGCGACGGAATTTTGCAAAATCCATAACTTCGTGTTCCGCATACCTCATTGCACTTACTGGGTCAGAAATTCTACGATATTCATCTGTAGAAATTACTGATAAGTAATTTTTTGCTATTTCCGTAAGATCGTCACTTATTTTAAATACCCTTACAGATCTCTCATCTAAGCGTGATGTGCCACTAACTTGCTCAAGTATATTAGATAGATCTTTTCCCGATAAAGATATATCCCTTAAACCTATTGCTCCTCTTACACGTTTGCCAGATTTTGAATACATTGATGCAACTTTTTGAGCGCCGCCTTCTAGTTTGTCCATAAGTTCGCTAGTAGAAAGAATGCCACCTGCACCTTCTGAAGTCGCACTGAATAACCTTGATATTTCCCCTACTGTCATTTCTCTGTCGCCCTCAAAAACTCTCAGTAAGTTGAAGGCAGAATCATCAGGAACCATAATGCCACGTCCGTCTAATTGTTCAACAATAGATTTAATTGTTGTTTTGTTTCCTAAATCAGTTTTAAAGCTTCCAACTTCAAAGCGAATTAAATTAGGATCATTTACACCAAGTCTACTAGCAAGACCTGTGTCAACATTTAACTGTTCAGTTATTGATTTAAGTCTTTCTTCTAATCCAGCAAGACCCCTCATATTATAAGATGATGTTTCAATGTCTCCGGTTAATCTAGCAAACGTCGTCATGCCAGTTTTTCCTGCTGCATCAAACGCTTCTTTTGCTGTATTAAAAGTTTGCCCGCTAGTATTAAGAGTGTATACAAGATTTTCACCATCAAGATCAACCCTGATCATGTCTGTCATTCCATACATGCTGCGCCTAAGGAGGCGTTGTTCAGCTCTAAGTTTTTTTAGTGGCATTGCCTCAGTGCTGATAAGTGGATTAATTGTTACCATTTTTTTTCACTTTAAAATATATTTATTGCGGACGATAAATTTATAGAGTTAGAACCATAAGGGTTTCTGTTTTCTCTTACGCTTCCAGAAACTCCCATTCTTGACATCATAGCTCTAAGTTGAGAGCCAACATTTTCTTCAGAATTATTTTCAAAAAATGATGGATAAGATGGATTGGTTAAATTTGCTTCTTTAACCTGTTGTGGATAGTAACCCATTTGAGACATTTCTAGACCCATAGATTGCCCCATCTTTATTTTAACATGCTCTAGATTAGTGTTTGCGTGCCAACCCTCCCAGTGTTGATCTGGTAGCTGGTGTCTAGAAAAATACTCTGCCAAATCTGGTTTTTCTTCAACACTCATTCCCCAGGCAGCTTGATAGAATCTTCTCTCTAGTCTTCCAGCAGTAGAAAGTATTCTTTCCCTTTCTTCTTCTGGAGCATTTATCATAGCTTTAAAGTGTTCTCTTTTTCTTTTTGGAATAGCTAAAGATAAATTTTCTACAGATCCACCATAAACATCTGCTCCATACATTGTTCTTTTTGCAGCTGACGTAAAGCTTGCTGCAGCAGCAGCATCGCCCCTAGCTTTCGCTTCTGCAGCTAGACTTGTATTTTTAACATAACCAAGAATGTCTATATACTCTTCTAGTGCAAGTTCTTTTACTCTAGTTTTTGGCATTTGTCTTTCGCCAGTAACCATCTCATGAAGATTACCTTTGACAGAAGAAGTTAATCCAGCAAGACCACCGACTAAAGAACCAACTGTTTTTGCTGTTGCTGTTCTACCAAAGAATGATCCTGCAGCGCCCATTGCAATGGTTGCAGATATAGGATCTCTTTGAGACGCCTTATTAACCATTGGCTGTATAAAGCTTTCATATGGCCTTTGCCATTCTGGAAAGGTAGCTCCATATACATTTCTTCTTTCCCAGTCTTCGGTGGCAGTTCTTTTATTCAAGAACTTTGTATTAAAGAACGTGTCCCTATGTGCTATGAATTCTCCAGCCCTACTAAGTGCATGTACTGTTGGGTGCATTCCCATTTCTTCTGCTGACGTATCTTTATATTTATATGCAGAGAACTGGTATTTTGTTGTGGTATTTTCTACTTGACCTCTTATTTCTTGAACTTTAATTCTTTCTGCGGGGGAAAGGTCTCCCATTTTAATAGTTCTATTTAAAGATCTAAACTCTTTAGAATAAGGCGCTACGTCAGCAAGTATATCCAACTGATTAACCCTGCCATACCTTCCTGTTTCATCTCCATATAGAGTATTTAATCTTTCATAGCCAACGCCAGGTAATCTTATTTCTCCTTCTTGAACTCTTGTAAAAGGATCACCAGTTTTGAAATTTATAAAGTAATCAGATCCTGGCAAGAATGGATACTGCTGCCCCATGGTGTTTGGAATGGGGTTTATGTAATTTATATCCGTTCTTTCTTTGGGTATAAATCTTCTGACAATTTCAGAAACTTCTATATTTCCAATAGAACCCTCTCCAGCCATTGGAACGTCGCCAAGACCACCAAGATTAAGATCCCAAAATGCTCTAGTAGAACCATATCCTTTTGAAGCAGATTGTAGTGCAGAAACTTGAGGGGACATATCTTGATTTCCAAAACCAAGTCCTTCTCTAAGTGATCCAAATGCAAATCCATAAATACCAGCTGTTTCCTGAAGTCTGTATCCTAACTCACTCGCTTGGAACGACATTGCGCCGGTGTTGGTTGGTTGACCGGCAGGGACTATGGATGGAGGTATAATTCCAGGAACTTTTGGTGGACCATAAGTTGCCTGAGCAGCTTGAGTTACTCTATTTGGACCAGATGTAGCTGCATTAGTTAGTGCATTGTTGTAAGACCCTATTTGACCAGTAACAGATCTGCTAGCTGTAGCCATAGCTCCAGCGTTTGCTGACATAGCATTGTTATAGCCAGCTATTTGTCTGCCTGCTCCGTAATATCCACCACTAGCAGAATTTAGCGAAGTAATGGCACCCCCTGAACCCATAACAGGAGATACCTTGCCTGAATCTAACAGACCTTGGGCATTGTATGCGCCAGACTCTCCTGCAGGAACGTAAGCCGCCAATCCTGCCGATACAGCATCTTCGTGCATCGGCATTTGGGGTTTGAGGAGTTTGCCTATAGTTAAGTTGCCAAGAGAAGTTGCCGGACCATAGGGTCCAGTAAAGTATTCACCAGTAACAGGGTATGGTCTATCGTAATAATTTTCTCTCTCAAACCTATACGGATCAAATGGTCTTAATGGAGAAAAATCGTAGCCAAAAGCTAGCTTCTCTGCCGGAGAAGAATATGAATCAGAAGTTAAACCAGTTCCTTCTGCTAGTTTTCTATAGTAAGATGGCCTGTAGTAGAGTACTTTTCCACCCTGAAATGGAGTTGTTCCCAAGGGCCAATATCTACCTTGCCTAACGGCAACTTCACCATTTAAAAGTTGATCTTTCTTTTCCTCGTAAGACATTCCACCAGGCACTAGGCCAGCTCCGATAGACTGACCTTCAACAGCTGCTCTTGCTAATTTAGTGGTAAAGAATGGAGAATAAACTCTTTCTCCCCTTTGATCTCTTTCGTTAGCGTATCCACCAATTGTTCTATCCACAGCCATAAAGGTTGCACCAGCAGCTGTGAGTGGAAGAACTCTTTTGCCAACCATTCCTCTCATGTACAAGTCAAGAGGACCGCCATATTGAGACTGATCTAACTGTGCACCAAAGGTACCAAAGTATTTATTTAATCTTCCAAAAATATGTGCAGTTGGTATTGACCCTGTTGAAAATGCTTCTGGATTTTTGTAAGTTCCAATTCCTGCCGCACTCTTGATAGCTGCCATTGGATTTCTGGCAAAAACTGTTCCAAAAGTTGGCAGCATTGTATATTGCTGCCCACTACCAAGTACGTTAACGGAAAGATCATTTATTTCATATGGCGCTGTTCCAAATTTTCTGCTTAATCCGGGCAGTAATCTTGATGCAGGTCTTCTAATACTCGTGTTGAGCATTGAAGTATTGCCCCTAGTAAACTCGCCAAAAAGTTTTCTTACAGATTCATTACTAGTTGCACTTGAAACTATATTGTTTAATGCACTTACTGCATTTTCTGTTAGCTCACGACCACCTCTATGGGTGCTAAATGCGCTAAAGTTAAATAGTGTAGCAACACCGAAAGCTCTAGCTTCTACTGCTGCATCTATTCCTATCTTTCCTTCTGCCTGAAGTTGTCTGGTAACTTTTTCAATTTGAGTAAAAATGTCATCAGTTATATTTACTGTTCTTGATGCTGTCGGCATTGACTGTTGTAGCATTTGATTTCTTTGAGAGATATACCTAAATATCTCTGAACCAGCTTCATCTACATCAAACTGAGTTTCATCCATGTAGCTTTGTAGTCGCGAGAACGACTTAGTAAGCTGCTTTGGATCCATTCCAGAACTTCTTATTTGAGCATAGGCTTGCCCTTGCTCTGAAATTAAAGTTCTTACGGCATTTCTGACATCTTGAACTGTACTTATTGTGCTTGCTCTAATCCCAGATGTAGACCTAAAAAGATCCGGTGAAACCTCTTCAAGCTCCTTCATTACTCTTTGATTGATCTTAAAGTTAAATATTCTCTTTCTAAAAGACTCTACTGCAGATAGAACCTGAGATTGGTTATATACTTCATTTCCAGCGTCATCTACTACAGAAATTTTTCTAAGAGCGTCGTCCGTTTCAGATGCGATATTAAGCCTAAGTGATCTTTTGCCTTTTAAGGTATTGTAAGTGACAGTATTGTTTTCGTTAGAAAGAAGCTGCGCTAATACTCTAGGATTTCGAATATCAGACTGTCTGTTTCTATATCTAGAGGCTAATCTAAATAAAGAATTAGGCTGCTCTGGGTCAATGTCAAATGTTTTTTTGAATCTAGCAAACCTTGTATTTTGACCACCAAGAGTATCTACTCTTTCTCCAGTTAATCCTGCTGCATTTCGTGCTTCCCTAGAGAATATTTCCGTACTTGCAGATGGCGCAGCTCGATAAAAGCCTGGTAGTTTTGATGTAGTTAGCCTTCCAGATTCATCTGAAGCAAAAGATCTTAAGGTTCCTTTTGTTCCTTTTGTTCTATTAAGAATATAAAAATCTGGCCTTGCCCCTTGTTGGGGAACAAATGGTTGAACAGATCTAGAAGAAACGTACTGTAATACTGGTGAATTTCTAATATCCTTTAAAGACCTATTGCCAAAAAGGTCTGCTGGATTGAAGCCAACAATTGGAACTCTAAAATCAGAAGCAATAAAGTCTTTAGCTTTTGTCAACATACTTGTGACTTTTGTAAAGTCTAAGATTTCTCCAGATCTTGTTTTATAAACACCACCTATTGCACTTCTACCCATTGTTGCGGTAGCACTGCCAAGACCACCGGTTACTGGATCAAATGTAGCTTGAGTTGAAGCAAGTTGCCTAATTGAAGACTGCTGTTCCTCTGGCATAAACTTAAACAGTCCACGATCTACACCTTCGTCGACCAAAAGAGGCTTTAGGCCTAGAATATTTGCACTACCGCCGCCAAAAAAACCTGTTGTTAATTTTCTCTGATTTAAGAGAAAATCTCTCATGTAGCTAAAGTCAGTTGGGTCAAATCCTTGACCCGCTAATTTTGATTCAAGAACAGATTGAGAAATCCTTCTTCCATCTTTTTGGACTAAAGGTATTCCAAGAGTTTGTGCAGTTTTTCTTTGCAAAAATGTTTGCTTACCTTCAGATATTGGCCCAATAAAATCTAAATAACTTTGTTTTGCTGGCTTTAATATATCCGATGCCACATCGGGCATTGCGCTAACTCTAAATTGATTCCAATTACTGGCTATTTTTTCCGTTAAAGATCTTCTGAATTCTTCTGATACGAATAATCTATCTACTTCTTCTATAGATTCTTTAAGAGCATTTCCTGATCCTATTGCAGCTTGGAAATCTTTACCGCCTTTAATTCCCCTAAATCTTTCTAAAAGATCATCAAAAAATGTGTCTGCATCATCAGAGAATTGTTTTTTTCTTCCAAGAGAAATTCTATTAGTTACTGCAGATTCTTGCTTTGCAGAAGGAAGTTGATTAATTTTTATTTGAGCTACAAAACTATCTGCAGCTTTTTGGTCTACACCTTTAACATTTACAAGATGTCTAGACAGCTGATCTTTGTATTCATCCTGTAAAGACTTTTGATAAAATTCACTGCCTTTAAACCTGTCTGTATTAGGACCTCCAGCCCCTAATCTATAAAAATCTTGACTTAATCTAGTTAATTTACTGGAGTGTTGGGATTGAACGGCATTGATAGCTTTGGTTAATATTTCATCTGCGGAAGTACCACTAAGGCCTCTTAGTTTAAGTCTACTTCCATTTTCGGCAAGGGCTGTGGCAAAAGCATCATCGGTGGAGTATCCAAATTTTTGAGTTAGCTTACCTAATGCTTGTTCTCTGGTTAGCCTTCCAGAAACAACATCATGAGCTACACCTAGTGCTTTGAATTGATTTTTGCCGGCAGCTGTGCCTACGCCAATACCCTTAAAAGTTGGTAGTACGTCTAAAACGCCTATTCCTTCTTCTGTTGTTCCTGTAAAGAATCCTCTTGCCCTGGCTGTCATCACCTTAAGTCTCTTAGACCTGTCAGCATCAGCCATATCTTGTACGGCCTGTTTTGCTCCGTGCCTAGCAGCCCTTAAAGCTTGAACGAATTCAGGTTGTGAATTACCCGCCTCAGACACACCAGCAGCAAAAGCACCGCTGGTTTGAGATGACATCTTAAGAACTTTATTGGTCATTCCTGCTATGTCTTGGCCAACTTCAGCAAGAAGTGACCTAATGTCAATGGCTGCGTTTGCTGCTTTTCTTTGAACTGGAGACAAAGCTCTAAGATCATTCATTGACCCAGCTAGCGTTGTAAGAGAGCTTCTTCCAGCAGCCCCTGCAGCTCCGACTGCCTCAAATGGCAGGATCATAGTGGCAACGTTTAGGGTTGACTGCTTAACGAAGTCAGAAATTACATCTGCTGGGTTATACCAATTAAGTCTTTTCTTCTCTTGGTTTTGACCAAAAAGTGGCTCAGTAACAGCTTTTTGAGTAACATATAATGCCGGTAGTTCATATGGCATTCTTCGAGCAGCTCTAACTAATCTAACCTGTAGCTCATCTCGCATTGTCCAAGCTTCTGCGGATTCTGAAGTAAGCCCTCTTGCGGAACTTCTTGCACCTTCTTGGCTAAGTGGTCTAAAGAATTTTCTTCTACCTAAAGTTGGATTATAACCAGTTGTAAGTTTTCCGTCAACTTCATAAACAGCTTTTAGATACGGATCATCAACCCCATCAATGCTTCTATGCATTGCGCTAAGATTGTCTAGCTCTTTTCTAATTTCAGTAATACTTCTAATTGCTCTGGTTGACAAAGCATCTGTGCGACCAGCTCTCATTGCTGCGTCGGAAGAATTCTGTAGGGCTTGACCTAGTTTTAAACCACCAGATTTAGTGAGCCTTGAAGCAAGTGTAGTAACCAACATTGCTGTGCCAGCAGACGCAAAAAAACGCATCATAGGATGCGCATCTAAAGCCTTTGCTACATAGCCTGAATTAGGACTAGGTGTTTCTGTTTCACCCTCTCTAGATGGCATGTCCCTAGATGAAACACCGTGCCCTAAATTATGTATAGGTCCCTTGTCCCTAAACATTTAGTCCTCCTAATTACATTGCCCCCCAAAGCTTTCTGGCAACTGGGTCTTCGTAAGCTGCTTCGCCTTGTTTTCTTGAGGCATTGTAGTTTGCAGCTTTTGCTTGTTCTCTCAGCATTTCTTCTTCTGGATCTATTAATTCTAGTTTGATATTAGTCGACTCTATCCCGTACACATTCTGCTGAATTTCAATTATTTTTTCTGCTAGTGCAACTCTTTCTGATAGTTGACTAAAGGTCATGTTATCTAAATCTTCTGGAGAGTATGTACCTATAGTAGCCAAAACAAAGGCTTTCATTAAATTTCTAACTTCTCCAGCAGCTTCTCTTTTTGATTCCAGTATTCTTTTAGCCACTCTTGCAGACTGAAATCCTGAAGCATCTATGACCTCTTGGGCAACAGCGGAAACCATTCCGGCTGGAATTCTGTATATATCAAAACCTTCAGGATATACAATTGTAGTTTTTAATATCTCATCTTCTGCGTCTGCTGATGAGAATCCTTGTGCCTGTCCTATTGTCGATATTTTATCAAACTCAGCGAATGTTAATTCCCTGAATAACAAATCAGTCCCCTTTACATTGACTGCGTAAAGGGGACCGTATTTTTGTTTCAGTTCTAAGAGAACCTCATCATCCATAATTTATAACTGACGAACCTCTAGAGCTACGAATCCCGAAGCTTCTAGTATTTCCTGAGAAAGAAGCGAAGGAAGTCCTGCCATTTCATTAGAAAGTGCAATCTTGTCATAGGCTGGGAAGAGCAGGCATATTTCCGTGATTGCTTCTTCGTTCCAAAGGTTTGCCTCTGCGGTTGACATTTGACCGGCCTGAACAAGCTGCTCCATCTTCTTTACGAGCTGCTTGTATTCATTTCTATTAAGAGTTCTCCAGACAATGTGCTTGTCAAATGTAATAGATGTTACGTAGACATCGCCAAACATTGCCTTCCATTGTTTGATTTGCCCAGCAGTTGGGCCACCGTCCCAAATCTCTTCACTGTCATCAAGATCTTCAACGGTCATACCCTGTTGCTCTTGATTCATATCTTCATCGTCTTCGAGCGAAATAACCTGGTAATCTTCAACACCAAGCTCTTCTTTCGTAGCCTCATCGGTAGTAACTACCACTTTTTTTTCACCTGACATTTTTTCTCCTTTTGCGCATTGGATTATTAGGTCCAATTATATCATACTTTTATATTACGCTGTATATTCTCCACTATTAAAAGTAACTCCAGATACAACAGTTTCTGTTGTTACGGGTTGAATAGTATACTGCTTTTCTGTTTCATCTGGGACAGTTGCACGCTGTCCAGTAACAGCGTTGTCGCCAGCTCTTGCATCTGTAAAATACATATCTCTTGCGATAAATTGATAGTTTTCAACTAATGGCTGACCACCGCTTGTATATGAAGTGGTCATTGACATTAAGTTAATGTTTTGAAGAACTAGTTTCATTGGACTAGAAACATTATTTAAAGTTTTTCTTTCATTATAATCTGTTGCTAAAATTCTGTCAGAATTTAATTGTCTGTTTACATTTGAGGCGGACTCGTATGTAACTATCTTATTATTAGTTATTGCAACCTCTTCTGTTCCATAAAATACAACTAAATTAAATGGAGGATGGGCACTAAAAATATTGTGTCCAGCACCTTGGTTTTGAACCAAAGATGTTGCCATTGGATCTGATGTGACTCTATCTAATTCTGAATTAAGCCAATATTTTTGTATATTTATTTCATCATCTTTTCTAGCCTGATCGGTGGAACTACCAAGAACGCTCATAACAGCAGAAGATGGATTAGAGCTAGAACTTTCCATTCTTACTCTAGCTGCTTCCTCTAGGAGATCTGTCATCCTTCTTGGATATCTAGAATAAATTGAAAGCTCTCCAGTAATCAATCTGGTACCCATCATTACTGCATCGTAGTTATAAGACCAAAATCCATACAACGGCTGCTTTTCTTGTTTAATCACAAAAGCCATTGATGCTATGTCCATTTCATATTTTTCATCAAAAAGACCATCAATATAAACTTTTACATCTTCTCCAGAAAAGAAATAATCAAAATAACTATTAAACTTTTCGTCAGTTCTTGTTCCACCCCACTCAAGATCTATTGCCTGATTAATTGGGTCAAAGTAATCATCACCCTCTTTTAAGTTTCTGGGCATGTATGCAGTGAAAGGCCTGTATGGTGCTCTACTGTAAGATGACTCTGGCATTTAAATACTCATCCTTGAGTTGATAAAGTTTTTATAAAGTTCTATTCTATCACCAAAAAAGTTGGTTGATATTGCAGATGCATCGAGAGCCTGTCTTGCTAAATCATCTGAATTATTAGAATAAATATTTCTATCTTCTACAGGGTCTAGATGCATTAGAGGCTGTATACCTCTTGCCATATAAGTATATGTCTGTTCTGTGATAAGGTCGTCTACGGACATAGTTTGACCTTCGTCTACTATAGTAATTCCATATATCTTCATTTTAGCAGCTAAACCGTATTCATTAAAGAAAGTTAAGACGACATCAAATGGCGGTAGCATATCAGCTAGCGGAGCATAATTTCTTTCAAGCAAAGCTCTCTTAAATTCTTTAATTCTATAAAAAGCATATTCGTTAAAAACAGTAAATATTAAAGATCCAGCAATAGTTCTAGACCCCTTGACAAAGCCTCTGGGGTTTACGTGGCCAAGCGTTCTAACTGGACTGTTTTCTCTGTGTATAGAATATGATATGGTTTGCAGTTCGCCAAGTTCAATAAAATCGCCATCATCACTTGATGTCTCATCGCCCATCCTTGGAAGAACCATAGTGGCTTGAATGTCCACGCCAGCAAAAGACATATTTGAGAATGGATCTGGAAGACCCTTTTCTCTTCTAACTGACTCCACCTGATTGGCGTAGTCTACTACTTTTCTTTGTTCTATTTTAAGTTTTTCAATATCTTTGTACATTTTGCTCCGATAAAAACTAAAGCGTGGAGGACAAACTAGTCATCCTCCACGCTATAGATGTTAAGACTTAACCTTAAAAATTATGGTCTAATGATTTCTGAGTTTAGACCACTTGAGGTTACTGCGTCCTTGGAAATGATGTCAGACAAGCTGCCACCGAATCTGCTCAATTGTGAGTTAGAAATGGTGTACATAGGACCAATCTCACGAGCTACGTAGGTCATTGTCTCTTCAATAACGATATCGTCCATTGAAGCGCCAGAACCTTCGTTAAGAAGCTCAACGCCGTAGATTGATCTTACTGCGCCCTGACCATATTCATTGACAAATGTAATGGTGATGTCAAATGGTGGAATTTGGTCTGCGTAGTAAGGAACCTTGCTTACAACGTCTCTTGATTGGTCGTCAAACTCAGCAATACCTCTTCTATGTGAAGGATCACCTGGAAGTGTGTTGCTTGATCTTGTCCAGAACTTCATTTCTTGAGAGGTGCCGTGGTGGGTCTCAAGCATTGTGTAAAGGGCAGGGCGGTCAAAGACTGTGAAGATCAATGAACCAGCGATACCTCTTTTACCTCTGGAGAATGACCTTGGGTTTGGTGAACCCATGGTATAAATTGGTGCTTTTTCTCTTGTAACCGAGAAAGTAATACCCGACAATGCTCCGATCTCCTTACCGCCAAAGGTGGCAACAATATCTGCTCCGGAGAAAGTGGTATATGTATTAAGGTATTTGTTAACCGGTGAATCGTAGTACTCGCCTGATGCTGGCATCTGTGTACCCTCCTATCTTATAGTGTTAATATTAAAGGTTAACTGCTATTTGAACTTCAATTGACTTAAGTTCAAAAGCTGGTGTTAGCACTAGGTCAACTAGGGCTTTGTTTTCGCTTGGAATGTAACTTACGGTGAAGTCACTGTCAAGAAGAGCGCCAAGCTGTTGCATCCCGCGTAGACCCGAAGTAATAGCTGTTTCCATCGAGTTGCGGACTTGCATTGTTGAAGGCTCACCAACAAACTTCTGACAAACCTGACGGACAACAAGAGCAGCTTCGTTGATAATTCTTGAAGTTGAAATTCTGTTGTAGTCTGAGGTAGCGGGAGCAAATGTCATGCCTTCTGCATATACTGGAATCTTATTAAAGTTAAGGACAATTGCGTTTACACCCTTGTCGGTAACACCAGTTGCTTGGTCGTTAGAAAGTTGTGTTCTAGTTGGATTGTAGCGCAGTCTTGTTACGTTAAAGACTGTCTTGTTGACTGGACTTACGTAAGAAGCCATTCTGCTCAAAGAAGCTGCAAAAGTTGTTGCGCCATTTGCGTAACCAAAGTCTGCGTAGTTTTCTGAGCTGTAATTGACTGGCTTGACCTCTGCTGCAATGATTATAACGTATCTACCAATTCCGCCCCAGGTATATGATGAACCAGAAGTTGCATTCTTGTCTGGAAGGCGAGTAAGGCTAAGGTGTGTTGAAACATTAGCTGGTGTCATTGTCTCTGCGGTTGCAGGAGTTGCACCAGTGCCAATCCATGGTCTAATTCCCATTACGGCAACACATGGATTGCTGTTTTCGCTGATTGCCTTAACCTTGTTGGCTACTTTGTATGCCCAGTTGTTTGCTACTGTTGTAGTGTTGTCAGCATGGAAACCATACTCAACGTCGTCACCAGGAGTTGCTGGATCTTGCCAGTCTGAAGTGGTGCCACCTCTACCCCAAGGAACAATGATGTCTGGAAGGGCGACTTCAGCTGCAGCGAATGCTGCATCAAAGACGTCTGTGCCACCAGAAGTAGCTGTACCATTGGTATGATTAAATGTTGTATTGCTTGGGAGAGGAACCATAAAGATTCTATCTGCACCAGCAGCAACTAATTCCTTATAAGCTTTGTGCAGCTGTGAACCCTCACCAAAAGCGGTGATAACGTCAGATTCTTTTGTAACTTGAACGACGTCTAAGTCAGCTACGTTGCCAGTGCCATCGGCGGTGCTACGCATGCCGATTACACAGATTCTTGGACCGACAGGAGAATCCTGTCTTGAGATGCTATAAAAGCGATCTTTTACGATTGTTTTAACGCCAGGTAGAGCCATTGAATTTTAAACCTCCGGTTTGCAGTCTTTTGTAGGTCTAGTCTTAATGTATAGTAACGAACAACCTATAAAAACAACTATGAGTTAATATTTGGTGTAGAATTTTGATATAGGTCTATAATAGTTACTTCTGTGCCCTCGAAATCAGGAGTTGCTTTTTCAAATGGCTCTTTAATTAACTCTTTTTCATAGGCCATATAAGTTCTAACATCTATAGCTATTTGCTCTATGGTTCCAACTGAGCTAGCTATAAGCTTTTCTGTAGTTAACATATACGTAACAGTTCTTTTGACTACGTCAGTACTTCCCTTATTTTCCTCTGCGTCTGCGAGTCTTCTCGCATAGACAAATTCTGATGCCCCTAATCTTTTAAAAACTGGGGTATATTCAAGCATAAAGTCCTCAAAAATCTCTGCTAAGGAGTCTGCTACTTCTGCTCCGTCATATCTTGATTCCGGGGTCTTAGTTGCCCCTCCCATAACTTTTGTTGTTATAGTAAAAGATACAACATTTTGAAATCTCTGCCCAAAAACCATCATGTCATTTTCAATGACGTGCCTACTTCTAGGCTTTGGTTCTACAGAGTGTGCCTTTCTCAACTCTAGGCCATACACGATGCATGGGTACGTTGCGTACTGAGCCGGCTGAGTGGGAACCACTGGAATGTCTGGATGAAGGTTTTCCCACAATAATTTAACTACAGATATAAATTCAAGATAAGTTAAATTACCGGCTGCTTGAAGTGGTGGACCAAAGGTCCTATTATTTGCCACCTCGTTTAAAGCTGGTAATGGAAATCCAAATGCGTTTTGTGCCATGTTATGCTGCCTTGCCTGATGATATGCTAAATGACATTTTTTTAAGACCCAGAGAAGAAGTTACACTAATGTCAAAGTATAGTTTTCCTTTTATCTCCTGATCACTGTAGGCCTCAAAAGTATAATCTGCAATTATATTGTTAGTTTTTAAGAAAGATAAAAGCTTTCTTACATCTTCTACCGCTTTTTGGGAAGAAAATTTACTTATATTATTATTCGATAACGCTTTGATTTCATTTATTAACATTGCACATAATCTAATTTGCGGAAGCTTTCTATAATTAGATGTAGGGTGTGCCATAGTGTTATCGTTAGTCAAATATATTTGATAAGTATTGCCTCTTCTTGTTCTGGCATTGCGTGTAAAGGTATTGACGCCAATGTTATCTAATCTGTCTACTTGAGATTGATTTAAAGATATTCCACTTAAACCAAAAGCAGAGGGTACATTTTTTCTTATAAGACTTTGATTTACTGGGTTTGCTGATATCATTCCAGCTACTGTCGCTGCACCAGACGATACATATGTTATATTTAAAAAGTTGTGATTGATAATTAGTTCACCATAAATTGGTACAACAAATCTACCCATATCCCCTATAATTTGATTTTGTGGATCAAACATTGTGTACCTATTTATAAATATGTTTTTACTTTCTAAAGCAACTATGTCAGCTTCTGTTATTGCTCCCGTTCTGCTTCCAATAACCCCTATCTGAATCATTCCACTTTTATTGTGAAAGTCTTGACAATATGAAGCTAATTGTGTTGTAAAGTCAACAGATCCGGTATTTAATATACTTGTCTCTAAAGGAACAACGATATCAATATAATCATAATCTTTAATTACATGATAAGTTTCTTCTAGTCTAGACCAATATCTTTGGTAAAAATTATAGTTAACAGGGGTTGCATCATTCATTGAATAAAATGGCTTTGCAGCGTTTCTCTCAGATATGCCCTCAATATATTCGGTCATCGGAGCTGCTGCGCATATATAAATATCTCTAGCGCCTGCTGCATATGCGTCAAAAACACCTCTTAGTAGAGGTGAATTAACATTTGCTTTTAATAAATCTACAGCTTCTTGAATAGAACCAATTCTAATTATGTTGTTTAATTCTATTCCATCAGCGTGGCCAATTAAAAGGACTGAGTTTGTTTTATATTGATCAAGATTCTGATAAGCTGGAACAAAAGATTGAATTATCTCTCTTTGCCCTGATGCATAAGCAGAAGATAAAGCTACGCTTGTTTGCGGGATTTGAAAATGGGCTATATATTGTATAATGCTAGCCCCAGAATATGTAGTTGCTACTACTGAATAGTTTCCTGGAAAAAGCTTTTCAGGAGGAGTGTAGTAAAAAGAAAACTTTGTTGCGTTTAATGTAGACACATTCTGGCCAGGTAAATCTCCGAAATTACCGTGATATATAGTATTGTTTGTAGTTTTTTCTATGTAATTTCCACTTGGAGTGGCGGCCTGAAATAGATAAGAATAAGGACCATCTATTATGGTACCCGATCCTGCATCCCCTCTGTAAACAGAAACTAACACGTCAGAGGGAGTTGCTCCAGATGTTGGATCATAAAAAGTATTATTTTCATTAAAAATAAATTCAAAAGTACCAGTTTGGCCTGGAGATAAAACTATCATTAACTTGGCCTTTCTCTGGTAGCTCCGACTGTCCAATAAACTATTTTACCCATTCTACCTCTTACTGGTGCAGCAAAGTCTATCATGTAGACGTTTGGGTCATTAACATTGGATGGAGACTCCTCGTATATTCTATCGCCTTGTTTTGGGTTTACTTCTGATTCAAAATAAAAAATTAAATCAACGTTGGTAACAAAACCTTCATTATCTTCTTTTTGCGCTTGGGCTAAAACTTCTGCTGATGGAAAGAAATGTCTAGTTGTTATTCTTTCAAAATTTGTTGAATACAAAAAATCATCAGATACTCTTCTTTGCAAGAGGACATCGTGACCATATTCTCTAAGAATTTTTCTAAAAGCTTTTTTAGGATCAATCATACTTCTTTAAACCTCTTGATGGCATAGGGTCTTCTTTTGGAGATTTTTTCTTACCCCTACCATAAAGTTCTCTATCTGAAAGATATATGATTGCACCAGTTTCTGGATCTACATTTTTACCAGCTGTAGCAATCTTTTCTGAAGGCAAACCTTTTGGCGTAACTGCTCTCATTCCAACCCTTGAGGCCATCAGTTCTTTTCTTAAAGCAGCTGCTATTTGACACCAAGTGGTGGCATTCCCTCTATTAATAGAAGTTCTTGGATTAGATCTATTTGTTATAGATAAATCCGCAAGTTTTAAAGAAAGCTCATCATCCCCGCCGAAACCATAAGTCCTACTTAACTCACAACATGCAGAAGCTTTAATGTATTCTGCTGTTGTAAAATTAATTCCAGTTCCATTTTCCGTATCAAGTAAGTTGAATATTTCCTTAACCTCTAAAGAATAGTGATGAATTAACTCACCGATTTCAAGAAGCGATGCATCTGGGAAAAATGACAAAAGCTCTTCTGGATCTATGTACAAAGGATCTAAGTCAGCGGCAAAGATTATTGTTTCATCTGCCTTAAGAGTTACTGTAGGCCTGTAATCGGATTCCGCATCGCTGACATATAGATTTTGATTGACGAGTATCTGAGATGTGTCTGGCATAATGCCATTGAACATTACTGTGTATTGACCTGCTACGGAAGGAGTAAAATCATAGTAATACTCTGATGAATTAATGGCCGTAGCAAATGCATTTGTTACAACGTTTTGTCCGTCTGCTTTTTCAATATTAACGATTACAGAAGATGGGGAAACAGATTGTTGTTCCCCCGTAGTCGGATTAACGTCTACAAATTTAACTTTAATTCTAACGGTATCATTAACCAGGACGGAACTAGACATTTTATCTCCATTTTATAGATCTATATATAATAGTACTTAATTCTAGAAATTACTAAGCAAGGGTCTGTTCTGCAGATTTTGCGGAATTTAACACTGCAACCTGAACTAAGCTACCTTCTTCTAATGCGTTATTTTGAAGGGAAATATCTGCTGATTTGACCACATATACCAAAGACGACTGAGCAATTAATTCTGCTTGTTGCTCTGTGGTTTCCAATGTAATTGAACCAGTTTTAACTGATGTAATAGTAACAAGCCCTATGCTTGTTAAATTACTAAAATCTGGTTCATCACCTACGTATACGGCTATTGATGGCGGTAATAAGGTTAAAGAAAACCCAGGAACAGATAAAGTCAACGACCCCTCATAGGATACTCCAGTTTGACTATATCCTACCAGGTCGTTGTATAACATGATTAACTCCTAGATAAAATGTTTTGCTATAGCTAAACTAGCTAAAACAACCCAACATACATTAAATAGTATTATAGTTGGAAGTGTTTTAACTGTAGAGGACCATATTAAAGCAATGCTAGAGAGAATTGCAAATATATATAGCCACCAAAATTGTTTACCAAAAAGAAGACCCGGAAAAATTATAGCCAATTTTGTAGCGAAACCCCAAGCCTCTACGCTGTTTGCTTTACTCCAATAAGTTTTATTGGACATTGTTTTTACTGCTACTTTAATTTTATTAAAAAACAATAATATATTTTTAAACACTAAAGTTGCTCCTCAAAACGTTTATATGGATACTGCTGACTAATTTCTAAAATCCAATCCTTGAATAATTGCGATACACCAACATGTGGTGGTATTTGTTTGTAATCAGACTGACCCTTTAGAAACTTCGCTAAGTGCATATCAGGCATTGCGTCTATTTCGTCTAGTATCTCCTGAGGAGGATTCAGTGAGTCTATAACCAACTTAGAGTAGGTGGCCATTGGATGGTCAGAGCTAAACGGCTCATCAACCATAAAAGACCATTCTCTAATATTTTTAAAAAGTTGATATATAGATCTTGCTAGCCACATAGTAGAAGGTGTTGGATCTGTTTGTGGATCAATAAAAGTCATTGGAACAACTGTTTTATCATCTAACACTTCAATGTAAGAAATTAACCAACTTGGAGAATAATAAATTGGGTATTCAATTTTTGTAATATGCTTTGGAAGTAGAACTGAATCAGAATATAAAGAACTTTTACCTATTACAGAAGCCTGACTCTCATACTCTGTATTTTGAGTCACTATTAACCCAGTAACCTGAAAATTATCACGTCTATCAGTTCTTGGTGCATTTTTTCCAGGTATAACCAAAGCGACTTTTGCTAACGTAAAAAATCCACAGTCTAACGCATTAGATTCCTCTAAAAGCCTATCATTAGCTAGCATTAAATAGCTCCTATTTTAGATTCAACAATTAACATTTTTTTACAAAGACCCAGTAAATAGTTTTGATTAATGCCCTCTGCTGTTACAGGATTTTGCTCAAAACTTGATACATATTCAACGTGATCAAACTCATCGGGATCAAAACCTAATGTTATACATTTTATATATATTTCTTTTGCTATGAGCATTTTTAGCTCTTGTAGCGCTTCAATTTTACTTTCAGTATTAAGAAATGATTCTATACCCATTGTCAATTCCCTCTTCTAAAGAATTTTTTTTTGGCGTTGTTTTTTAGTTCAGCGTCAATCTTAATTCTTTCTCTTCTGTATGGAGCACCGGTTCCATCTGCTGGAGAAAGATGGCCGCTACCCATTCCTGAAGAAGCCACGTATTTAAAATATTCTTCATCATTAAAAAGAACTTCTGTAAAATCCGAATCTCTTTTAAATGGAATAAGCTGAGCCATTGGTGTTCCAAATCTAATAGTAAACGGTCTATCATTAATTGGATTGATAACTACATTCATTTGATGATAAAAATCAGTATGAACAATTGCAGGTAAAACAGTGTAGTCTTCATTTGGCTCCCAATAAATTGGAACCATTAAAGTTGACCAACCTGGTGCTGTTTCAATTCTCCATGGATTAATAATCTTTGGATACTGACCAGTCTCAATCTTTCTGACAGCTGTCATTGGGCATTCACCCGTGGAATTATAATTGAATCCAGATATAGATCCTATTGGAACATCTTTCCCCCCAATAACTGCAGATGGGAAAAAATCATCAGATCCAGTTTCCCAAGAACCGCGACCATCTGGCCTAAATCTATAATTAGTCCACATTGGTAATGTAACGCCAGCGGTTAAAAAATCTATTGTGCCAGCGCATCTTCTTAATGAACCACCTTCTTTTTTTATTCTTTTAAACCAAGATGGTTGATTAGTTAAAGAGTTTGCGAATGGAGCCGACTCCATAAGTCTATTATCCATAGGAGTAAATCTAATTTGACCTGGTTTTAATTTTTCTTTTTTAGGTTTTGGACTCACTGATTATTCCATTCTTGATCTAAGTTATACAATTCTCTTAATGACTCAGCATGATCGACAAGTTCATGGTTACTTCTACCCCTATGAAACTCATCTAATTGCTTTTCTACTTCTGCTCTAATTCCAAAATGATTTATAGCATCTGTGCAAGCTTCTATATTTATGATACCTTGACCTTGACCCACATGTGTCATATGAGCAGCTAAAAACATCTCTCCATTAGAGTGGTCAAAATCATTTCTTGACGGAGGTCTTTCTGACCATAAATCAATAATATCCTGAAGTTCCTTGTTCACTGGCATGTGTGCCATTTCTTGCCAAAATTTACTATCTCTTCTATCGCTATAATAATGTAATCTAATCATAGTTAGTATATTTCTCATAACTTTTTCAAAAGATTCATTAAAATGCTTTTGCGAAAACTTATGACTTGATTTATAAGAAGCTATATATGGTATCGCCTGACGAATTTGCTGAATCGTAGAACCAATACTAGTAGCTTCTAGGGGCTCAACAAAAGAAGAAGCCAATCCAACTGCAATAACATTTTTTTGCCATGGCTCTTTTACGTACCCAGCATCAAAACTGATTACCCTAGGATCTTTAGGGAGTTTATATCCACTTATCTTTTCTGCTTCTTCTATTGCTTCCTCAATAGATATAAACTTATCACAAAAAACGTATCCATTTCCTCTTCTTTCCTGTGTGGGTATTTCCCACATCCAACCAGAAGAGGCTGCTTTTGCTCTTGTATATCCATGGATCTTTCCACTTGGATCAGATTCTGTAGGAAATGGAATAGCAGTGTTGCATAATAAATAATCATTAAAAGATTGCCAATTTACATTGCCAACTTCTTTTAGAAGAACTCTCTTAAAGCCAGATGCGTCAAACCAAAAGTCTGCTTCTATTTCGTCACCCTGTTTTGTTTGGACGCACTTTATGGTTCCATCTTCGTTCTTTTGAACTTTTTCAACAAAACCATCAACAAATCTAACATTCCTATTAAATGCTAAAGAAATAAAATATTCATTTAGTTTAAAAGTATCAAAGTGATATTGATTTGTATTATTATGTAAGTTTTCTCTTCTAATCTTATCTCTTACTAAACCAATTGATGATGTTTGAGATGTTAATGTTTTTCCAGTTTCCATAATCCCCATATATGCCCCAAATAGACCAAAGCAATATATGTCATCTACTCCTGAAACACTATGGAAATAGTCTGGAGTATGATTTGTCCAGTTCTCATACCTAATCCCATATTTATGGGTTGCTGCAGTTTCCATCAACATCTCATGTAAAGGAACATTACATACTTCCATGAACTGACGCCAATGTTCGGTTGAACCTTCTCCAACTCCAATAATCCCAACTTCAGAAGAAGAAACTACAGTAATACTGCATGCAGGGAATGCCCTTCTTAGAAGAAGAGCGGTTATCAAGCCGGCTGTTCCAGATCCAATTATTCCAAAGGTTTTTGGTTTAAATTTATTTAAATTATCATCCATATATATATTATACCATTATTCATACCAGGTTACTAAACTGTACTTAATTCCAGAATTAACAGAATGAGCTATATGCAAGTAAGGAAAGTTAGAAGGAAACAATATAACTGATCCAGTCTCCATAGGGATAGATAAATCAAAAAATGGAAACTCTAAATCACCACCATCTTCTGGAGCAAGGATGCAAGACACCATGCTGAAAACTCTTCTATTATCAGGAGCATGGTCTACATGTGCATGATATTCTGATTCTGGATAATATTTTAACAATTGATATGCAGCGTGCATTCCAGAAGGGATGAAATATTCAGTCCTATAATCTTCTGTAACTTTTTCTATTGGAGAACAAATATTTTGCCAAAAATACTTAGATAATTCGGTTTCTGGATATGGTCTCATCAATGGTATTAATGAGCAACTTAAAGATGTTCTATATTTAGAAGAAACACCGTTTCCAATTTTAGACGAACCCCAATGCAATTCAGACCAATCAGAAGTAGTTTCTTTTTCTAAATTTTTTATGAAATGTTCCGCATGATCTTTTGAAAAAACATCTCTATAGATTGAGATACATTTTACTGGACTTTCTACTTTCATATAACCTCAAATTCACCTTCATATAACATGGTATCATCATTCCAGATTTCATAGTTATATCTATTTTTTTCAGGTATTCTAAAACGAAATCTTAATATATGTTTTTCTCTTAATGTTGGAGAAAATTTATATTCATTACTCAAACTCTTACAAATAATGAATACATTTTTTGAAAAAGCATTATATTCATCAGTGATATCTAACCAATATATATAACCGCTTTGTATAGAATCAGGTGACTCTATAGAAAAAGTTTCAGGAAAAGATCCTATAAATATATCGCTATACTCTTCAGAGACACTTATTGGAAGTTGAGATTCTTCAGATAACTTTTTAACTTCTTCTGGCATCCCATCATATACTAACGATTGCGGAACGCAAACAAATCTTTTCATTACAGAGCAGCTAACTTGGCCTCAATCATTGTTAGTCCATTGATAAGAGACTGAACTCTTTCTTTTTCTCCAACCATTACGGGGTCAAAGCCTGATAAATCAGTTTCATCAAAAGTGTCTGGATCAATACCAACTCTAATTAAAATATTATATATTTCAGTTTTAATATTTTTTTTAGTTGCTGTTAATGTATCTATCTTTTGTTGTGCGGTTAATTCAAAATCCACGTTATTTCTCCTTTTTAGATATTGTATATTATATACGAAGAACCAGAAGATGCAGCAAAGTTATCTGCATCTGCTGTTAAACCAGCTCTAGTATCAAATGCTATTGAATTACTAATAGTATCACAAACTATAACAATAGCTCCACCACCACCAGCTCCACCTTTTTTTCCTGTTCCCCCAGTAATAGCTGGAGCTCCAACTCCATGAGAGGCATCATTTACGCCTCCTGCACCACCTGCATAATGCGCTGACGCATCTGGGTTTGGGTGTGAGACGGAATGATTATGATGATGATACCTAGGAGAACTGGTGGTATGAGAACCAGCATGAGTGTGCGTGTGGCCTGGCTCTGAAAATCCTGCATGAGTGTGACCATCATGACCGCCAGCATGGCCGTGATAAATTCTTTCATGATGATGAGCATTTCCAGATGGCTCGTACCAGTTATGATGTCCATTTGGCTTTTGGTGGCCATGTGGAGGATAATGAGTCCAGTGACCCAAGGATTCATGAGGTTTCCAAGCGTGCCAATAGTGCCCATCCCAGTGATGTATTCCGCCATGAGGGCCGTCATTATGTGGGTGGTGATAGTGGCCACCATGGTGCCAGTGAGGACCTTCATAGTGATGTCCCTTAAAGTCACCATGTGGAGCGACTTTATGCCCATGACGGTCAGAATGTTTTGTTGTATGGTTGTGATGATCATGATTTCTTGTATGCGGGGCATGACTGTGGCCAGGCGCAACGTGGTGATGGTCGGTCCTATTTGGGGCAGCTGCTCCGTTTGCACCTGGTGTTCCAGCTGGAATTGTTGTTCCAACTGAGCCTGCTGCTCCTGATCTTCCTAATGAAAAAAGTTTACCCGATCCAACAATTGTTTTGGCAAAAACTGCCACAACTGCTCCTCCTACACCACCAGAACCACCAGCGCCACCAGGTGCTGGACCAGAGTTTGCACCACCGTCAGCTGCAGGATTACCTTTACCACCAGGAGCATTTACTGTAGTAGCACTTGGTGCATATCCGCCGTTAGAACCTGCTTTACCTGCTTTATTTGGCCATGTAGCTGGGGCGGGAGTAGTTGTGCCTGTCGTTCCAGTTGTTCCAGCAGAGCCTCCAGTAACCTTTACTCCGCCAGTGTTTGCTGGATCAATATAACTTCCACCTAAAAGGTTGTTTAAATTTTTATATAAATAACTAGGTAGAGTTGACACATTTGGATTAGAGCCACCGCCACCTTGTCCACCTAATCTGTAAGAAATAGTTGAACTTGCTTGTCCAGCAATTGTCCCGTCTGAAATATTTGAACCAGACTCTGCAACTGTTCCGGAAGAAACTGAACCAACTCCAATATATCCATTGAGAGTTAATGTTCCTTTAACAAATATTTTAAAACCGTTAGTATATATAATTCCACTAGAGGTAACCTCTAAGTCATTATAATACATATCGCTAGTAAGTGTAATTGCAGAGTTAACATATCCGCTACCATCTAGTCCGGATCCATATATAGAATCATTGCCAGCTCTTTGAACTCTTTGCTGACCTACTCTCTCTATACCAGCCATAATTAGACCAACTGCATATAATTTACTGTTCCGGCGTTTTGCCCAGTAACATTTGTTGATATAGAAACTGGCAGGGCTGAATGAGATGAAACTATTAGAATAACCCCTCCGCCAGCTGGTGCTGTTCCTGGAGCCTGAATATAAGCAGTGCCAGAACTTGGACCAGTTAAATATCTTGCAGATAGAATTATAACACCACCACCAGCTTGCCCTGCTCCGCCTGCACCGCCTCTTAAAAAAGTTGGAGTGGTACTAGATGCACTTACTGCCCATCCCCTTATAGCTTGATGAGGAATTTGATAGTATTTTGAACCACCTAATGCAGCGACTGGAGCGGTGGCAGAAAAACCAGTTGCAGAGCCGCCAAGACTATGGGTTACGGCTGTTGAAGCAGCTCCTCCGCTGTGCTATAGAACCAGCTGTTGAATAACCAGTTGTAAAACCTATAATAGAGTTATTATTTAAAGTTAAAATATTTTTAACAAATATTCTATATCCATTGGGAGCAAGTCTAACACCTTCATTTATTGTAAGATTATTAAAATATAGATCAGATGTCATTGAATAAACACTAGAAGAAGGAGTCATTCCAAGAACGGTTGAGCTACCATCTAAGGTAGCATCTCCATCTGTTCCCGTTCCAAATATTGGATCAGGGGCATCTATAAAAGATGCCATTGCGCTAGGCGCTCCATACCTAACCATTCCTGCCATAGTTATTAGGCCTCTTCTATTCCAAATACAGAAATATTAACAGATCCACTTGCACTAGCTAGTGCCTTTAGTTGATCGCCAGCTCCACCAGTATAGACCATAACCATTGAGCAATTAAAGGCCATTGTTTCATTTGCCGATAATGTCATTGCGCTAATAATATCTAGCGAATTAGGAGTAGCTCCTTCGCTAGCTCCAGAGGGAACTAGGCGAACTGTAACAGTTTTTGCTGATGCAGTTGTATTAGTTATTACAACTTGTTTAACAATTGTAGTTGTTGCAGCTGGTACAGTATAATAAGCGACGCTTGTTGTACCAAGCTGTGCTGGGCCAGCCAAGCGTTTTTGATTAATTGCCATTTTAAATGACCTCCATATAAAGCATTATTTTTACGTCTCTTATATCTTCTGAGATACCAGTAGTTGAAACTGAACCAGAACCGGAAGAAAGTTCTACTATTTGATCAGAACTATTCTTATAAAACAATTTACCATCAGCGTAGTTTATTGCTAATTCGCCATATTCCAAAGCTGCAGGAACTTGAGTGGCTGTACCACTTCTTTTAATCTTAATAGTATTAGCCATTTAAGCCCCGTAAATTTATTGTTTTAGAAAGTTCCGCCATCAATAGATATACCGTCTATTGTACCACCTGTTATATTAACGTTATTAGCGTTTTGTGTAGCAATTGATCCAAGCTCTAGTGCCGTTCTAGCTCCTGATGCCGTTGTAGCTCCAGTGCCTCCGTACGCAAGGCCTATAGCTGTACCCTGCCATGTTCCTGTTGAAATTGTCCCTACTGAAGTAAGGCTAGAGCTTGTTATATTGGAACCAAGTGTTGTAGAGTTTAAGACAGATGTTCCATTTATGTAAAAGGCTTTTCCGGTTAAAAGATTTAAATGCTCTGATGAAGTCCATGCGTCAGTTGCATCAACCCAATTGAATGTTTTATCTGTTGTTCCTTTAACCGTTATTCCAGCACCGTCTGCGCCAGCATCACTTGGGGATGCTGTACTTGCTAGTTCTATATTCTTATCATCAATAGAAACAGTTGTAGAGTTAACCGTTGTAGTGGTGCCATTAACTGTTAAGTTTCCTGTGACAGTCAAGTCTCCAGGAGTTGTGACACTACTAGCCAAAGCTATTACACCACTTGTTACCGTAATTTGATTTGAGGTTCCACTTGGAGTTACTCCAGAAACCGCTGTGTCTACATAAAGCTTTGTAGCGGCATGCGCATTCGAAGAAGGTGTTGCAACTGATACTGTTCCAGAAAATGTTTTGTTACCAGTTACAGTTTGAGTAGTACCTAGGGTTAAATATGCTCCTGCGCCGGCGATTGCAGGTATAGATGTTGCATCACCACTACCATCTGAACCTTTACCATAGTAAAGAATATCATCAGCTTCATTGTATGCTAACTCTGCGTTCTTTAACGAAGATGGGGCACCGGCAGCACCTGTTCCAGCTCTTCTTTTAATTCTAATTGTATTTGCCATTTTTAAAAGTTTCCTCCATCTACGATGTTTGTCTCAGAGTAATTAACCCATTCAGAACCGTTATATCTTAATACGTTTCCAGCTGAAGCAGATGTAATAGTAACATCCGTTAGCCCATTTAATACCGACTGATTAGTTATACTAGTCTCTGCTGCTATGATTCTATCTTTGATGGTTAAATGTGCGCCAGCAGGATTCAACCCTAATACTGTCTGCATAGCTTCTACTGCATCGTTTATATTTGCGTGCTGTAGGTGATGTGGTACTGATCCTGAATTAAGTGTATCGGTAGCTGTTGGGTTTGTGAATACGTCTAAAGAATTTGGATATTGTGTTGCCATTTTTACCTCATAATGTTAAAACAGAAGCTATCCAGTCAAAAGATACTATTACTGAATTTTGGGAACCAGTAAATGGAAAACCAGTAGCTGTATCGGTATAACTTAAAAGCCTTGAGTTTGAATCAGAAGATCCAACTTGATAAATTACTGCAGCATTGAATGCTGTATTTGCGGGTAACGTAAAAACAAAATCTTGAGAGCTAACAACACCCAAAGTGTTTGTTAAGTTTGGAATGTTTTCTGTTCTAAATGCAATTTTTTCATTTGTAATATCAGAAACAAATTCATCTATGTTTTGACTAGGAGTATAAGTATTTTTTACTAATGCTATTTTAAAATTATTTGATCCAAAATTAAAATAACCATTTAATATACCCTGTTTAGCTTTACCGTAGACAAAATTTGCCATAATTTATATACCTATATCTTTAGATAATATAATTCTATACTTATATCCTGTTTCAAAATATTCTTTATTAGAAGTTGTATATACTGGTGTTGCATCATTTGATGGAAAATCAACATAAACTTCTGGCTTCCACGAATGCAAAGATATATTTGCATCTACAGATTCCCACCTTGAAGCTGTTCTCTGTATTTTTTTTCTTTGGACTTTAAAATATTTTGTATTAAGAAAGTTAGATGCAGGTCGTGCACTAAATTCTATTGTAACCCTACCTTTATTATATGAGTTTTCTAAATAGAAATCTCCATTTAAAGGATCAACTGAAACAATATAAAAATTAGGATTCTTTGCAAGTATTTGAACGGTAGAAAAAGCGTCTGTTCTTACTGACTTATCTTCTATCAGTACTTCTTCATATACAGGTTCTGAATAGGAAGTTATTGTGGAAGGTGTTGCAGCATCTAGTTTTGTAAACTTAATTTTTTCAGTAGGGATTGTCTCGTTCACTGCGTCTTTTATGTTTGAGACAACTATTTCATATTCTTGACCAGAAGTTAAAACTACGTCCCAAAAAAGCCTAAGTGTTCTTGAAATTTGATTAAAATCAGTTATTGTATTTATTGCAGTAAAAGGACTAGCTACAACAACTGGTGTAGCATGAGTTGTTTGGACTGTAAAATTTGCATTTATTAAAGAACTAATTTTTACAGTTCTTCCGAACTTAATTACAACGACATCAGCATCTACGCTGGCGCTTTCTATTAAATATAGAGCCACAGCTTCTCCTTACAGAAATTCTAATTAAATAGTAACAGTTTTGGCATATAAAGAACAGAGGGCGGTAGCTTTCGCCACCGCCCTCTGCCTACGGGCTGTCACCTTTAAGTGACCGTAACTATACCGCCCTAAGGTCAGGCTAGTTCGTTTGTAACTGCAACTTCGTAGTTACGGCTGAGCTTGACGTTCTTTGCGACGGTAATACCTTCGCCGTCACCCAGCATTACGATGTCGTAGCGCTCTTTCATCTTCATCTGACGAATGTCGCGTGATGGATCATCAAACTGATCGGTGGACAAATCGTCCTTGACCAAAAGTGAGCCAACCTCGTTACGGTCGATGAGGAAGAGGTCTGACTTAGCTGCGCTGCCACTTGTCTTTGCTGTGAAGCTAACAAATGGTGAAACGAGAACGTTCAGACCCATTGGAGCAGTTGCGTTAAGTGCACCTTCTGGAGACTGTGGACGGTAACCCCAGCTGGTACCAACAGCCGAAGCTGCGCCACCTGCATGGAAGATGCTGTCCTTCAAGAAGACGGACCACATGAGTGGATGGAGGATGAAGTCTGTTGGTACATGCTTCTCTGCCATCAAAACTGCAGCCATGTCTACGATGTCGTCCCAGGTGACGGTGTCGTTGAAGGCACCGTTGATGTCACGACCAGTTGTTGAGTCATATGAACCGTTGTCGTTATCAAAGACGATTGTTGCAGCGTCCTTGAAACGGCTAAGTGCAATTTGCTCTTTTAGACGAGCGAGTGCACGACCTGCTGCGCGAACATGAAGGCCGACGATATCCCAAAGTGAGTCAGCAATAACTTCCTCTGTGAAAGCTAGCTTGACACCCTTCTTGGACACCTTTCCTTCAATCTGCTTGGCAAAGGCTAATGCCTGCTCTGGGTACTCTTGTCCTTCGGGAATCTCAGCTGCTTGAATTGCATTAACTGCTGGGAATTCAAGTGAACGACCCTTACCGAGACGTACAGTTGAAAGTAGGGGAGTAACTAGAAGCTGGGGTTCAGCTGCTTCCTTAAGAGTACGAGAGATGACCTTGGGGAAGAGAATTGCAGCATCTGGTGATGCAAAGGCTTCCTTAATGGTAACTCTGTTATCTTGGTCTAGGTACCCATCCTCAGATAATGCGGCTTCCCAAGCTGGGAGTCCAGAGAGGAGCTCTTGGATTGTTTTACTCATCTTAGGATATTCCTCCTGTTATTATAAGGTTAGGTTGACGCGGAATGCGCCAATGACGTTGTGGACATCCAGGTTGCTACGGATACCAAGCTTGCCAGAGAAAGAGCCTGAGCGAGTAATCTCAAACACTGTCTTAAGCGCACCTGGATCTGAAGGAAGCTGCATGTAGGAAAGCAGACCATCATCAAAGTTGGTTGCAAACTTTTCTACTTCGACTACCTTACCAACCTGGAGGTAAGAGTAGACTGCATTGCTGTTAAAGAAGTCAGCTGCAGCTGCCAGAACTGGACGGCCCATATGGTCCGAACGAACAACGCTACCAACGGTAACGTCAGCATTTACTCCACTGACCATTGGATACTCAACGTAACCATGGGTGATGAAGCCAGCACCCTGTGAGGTGCCCTTGTCAAATGGACGGTAGAGGTCATACTGTGCTACACCTACTGGAATTGATCTAGCTGCAACTGCGATTGAATCAGTTGCACCAGAGCTGTAAGATGGAGTTGCACCATCTAGTGGATCCCAAGATGAGGGCATGTTGTCACCCCATGTAACCGAAGAAGCTGAACCATTAGCTGGAACAACTCTTGAGTCACCATTGCTGTCGGCTACGACAGAAAGAATGGTTCCCTTTGGAATTACGATTTCAAAGCGATCATCTTCGCTGTCAAGATACCAAGTTGGTAGACCAGGATGTGGAAGGAGGTATGCTGCTGGAGCAATACCCTCTGAAACCACAAAACGGCCTGAACCAGTCTTTGTACCTACTTTACGAAATTTTGCTAAGCTCATTTCTTATTTTCTCCTTGTTTTAAAGCTTACGACGGCCCATGAGAGCGTCAACAAATACTTGCTCAACTGGCACTTCTTCTTTGCTGCCCTTAATTTCATTGTCATCGTCAATTGTTGCTACATTTCCTTCATTAGCAACAGCTGCAGACTCGTTATGAATTTCAGGACCCTCAGCAGGATGTGACTTGCGAACTGGTAGCTTTGCAATATCTCTGAGAGAATCGGCAAGAGAGGAAGCTGTTCTGGTCGAATGTGACTCGATCAGCTCGTCTCTCTGTTCTGCCGCTTCTACGCCAGCGTTAATCTTTGCATCTACTACTCTTTCCACAAGAATTCTGTGAAGTGCTGCCTTGAGTTTTGCATTTTCTTCTTCAAGAGCTTTTATCTTGTCGAGAACGTCGTTGTCTTGCTCAGCGGGCTGTTCAGCCTTGTCGCTGAGGTCTTCGTCCGTACCCTCTTGCTCCTGAGCGCCTTCGACCTTTTCTTCTTCGGCCTTAGGCTCTTCAGACTCTGCAGCTTGTTCGGAATCAACAGCCTCTTCAGCTTGTTCATCCGCTTTCTCTGCATCATCATCAGACTTGTCTTCGCCGGCATCGTCTGCGCCAGCTTCTTCGCCGCCTTCAGCCGGAGCTTCTGGGGCTTCTTCATTGCTTACCTCAGACTCTTCAGTCTTATTGGCTGCAATTGAGGACAGATCTTGGTTTAACTCTTCGGTTACAGCCAAAATATCCTCTTCTTGATTGCGATCTTTCATATTAGAGTTCTCCTGTAGATCGGTGTTGTTAACAGCTTCCTCGCTAGATAGTAATGAAACTGCGTTATTATCAGCATTTTCGCTCTCTTGGAATGCAAGAGCTGTCAAAAATGCGCCTTTTAGATGAAGATACATTGGCTTTGATTCTTTTTTCTTCATATTTTTAAAGAGAGAATCATGTTCTTCTACTGAATAAATATCTTCCTCGTTCATACTTAGTACAAATGCGGAACTCTTGGCTACCCAGCCTTCTGTATTTGGTTTGCCATCTTTATCTGACAAAACAGAAGTTGATCTAACACTAGATTTTCCGTCTGCTGGCTGGTTAACAAAGGAGTATTCTTTAAAAGAAATATCTTGCATGTCGATATATGCAAGTTTGCCCTTGTAAACCTGACCTCTACGGTATTTTGGAACCTTGGGTCTTCCATTGTCGCTTTCTGATGCGAGGTCTTCTCCTGAGATTGAGCATACGGCTTTACCGGCTCTTCCTCCAACTGAACCTGTCAAGTATCTCTTGTCTAAGACTTTTTGTGCAGCTACTGGATCTGTGATAGCAATCTGTAGCCTGACAAAAGGACTACCATCTTCTTCTTTGTCCATTTTCGCAGCAATGACGCGACCAATTGGTTCAGTGTTTAAATCGTGATTTAAAATAATTGGCTTGGGGTATGGCTCTACCCAAGACTGTAATGCCTTCTCTAACTCTAAAGCGGAATAGTTATTGTAGTTAGAAGTTAATCCGTTCGTGTATTGCGGCTACTTCTATGATAAGACCGTGATTTGAGTTAAAAGACTCAGAAAAGTCATAATCTAGTTCGCTAAAGTCAGGTAGCTGTACTGTAAAGTTTTCGACAAAATCAAAAGCCATTTATGTCTCCATGACAGAATATTTTAAAGCTTGTATTTATAGTAAATTGCGTAATCATATATTAAACAATCTTATATAAGAATATCATACTTTAGATAAAGTTTTCAAAGTTTCCGATTCTCTCGGATCACCGTTTCTCAATACATCATTTAACATACCCCTACTCATAATATGAGGGGAATATATATATGATGCAGAATATAGATTAAAGCCTTTTTCTGCGCACGCTCCAGACCAGCCCAAGTCTTCACCCTGTTGATGGACCGCATAGTCAATATTATGATAAACATCTCTTGACATCATTTTTGCAGCCATTATTACATCAGATTTAAAATAAGTTCCTATAGGAAATTCAAGATCCCTATGAGCTCTACCACCTGGCTGATCTATCCATTTCATAACACTCGGATAAGCTGTACCTACTGGAGTCATGTACATTAAAGGACTTACAGCATCTGCGCCTTCTTTAAGGTGAGCAATAAGAAGTTCTATAGTTGCTGGGTTCTTTATAAGAATGTCTGAATCTAAAGAAAAGAAATAATCAGGATTATATTCTCTTACTTTTTGAATAAGAATATTTCTTAAGTTGACCATATTTTCATACTTAGATATAGTCCACTGTCTTGTTCCTTCTTTGTGGGAAAAATGATTTACATTTTCCGGATAAAGAATGTCAAAGACTTTAACTTCTGGATGATGAGATCTCCATTGCTCCATGTGTTGTATTGTCGGCTCGTCGTCTTTTGACGCTACAAATACAAAACCAATGTCAGCCATTGGAACCGATTGCGACTGTATGCAAGATATCCAATACGGAAATATCCAATCCCTATCGTATATAGGGCAACCTATTATCAGCTTCATTTTACTCAGCAGTTACTTCTTTTGCCTTCTGCTTAGGTGCCGGCTTAACTTCTTCTTGCTCTTCTACAACTTCGGTTACTACAGCTTTCTCCTGTACAGGAGGCTTAACTTCTTTTTCAATACTATTTTCAAGCGCCTCAATTTTATCAGCAAACGCAGAAATAATATCAACAAGTATTGACATTGCTAAACGTGCTTGACCGTTATCTACTGAGGTATAAAAAGCCTCTAGTGCGTCTTCTCCATATCTAGAGCTTTTTGCTACTTCTGATTCAATTATCATTCCGAACCTTTCTTTATTTCATCTTGTTCTATAACATTATACTCTTCTTTAAGAGCATTTTCAATAACTGGCAACCACGAAAGATCAGATCTTCTAATATCCGGAGAAGTCTTTCTTCCCTGTTGATTTGTAGGTCTGATAACATTTCCAGGACCTCTTCTTCTAGAAGGTAGGTTTCTCTGTCCTGCTTTTGCTGACTGTTGTTTGTCAGAATTTTCTGCACTTTGTTGTGCTTGAGCTTGCTGTTGATTTTTCATTGCAAGTTTAGCTTGGTTTTCTGCCATGTCCATTTGAATCTCAGCTTGAATTCCTGCAAACAGTTCTTCCATATCATATTCTGGATCTATGCCAAGTTCTATTCTAAGCTCAGGTAGAGTTATTGCAGAGTTTGTAAACTTCTGAATAAGATGAGTTTCTTTCTTAACCTGAGTGTCAACATCTATCTCATTAAACTTAAAGAAACATCTATCGGAAACACCCTCGTCTGCTGGATTTGCTATTGGGTCAAACCCGCCTTCAAAAAGAAGTTCGTTAAAGAAATGAACTCTAATCATTTCTGCTAGATGCTTTTGGAACTGCTTTACCTTGTCATATAAAGCGGTATCAAGTCTGTCTGTCATTGATCTATTCCCACCACCCATCATCATTCCTAGGTGATGTGGCGCAACGCCAAGACCAACAGCAACTCTTTCCTTAAAATGATTAAGATATTCACTTGCATCTAACGCTGTATTGTTTGCGCCAATTACATCAACATCGTGTCTAAATGGAAGAATTAATCCACCTTCAGATCTCATATTTTCTATTTGAGCTGCAGCGTCGTCTATTTCTTCTGGCTCTGCTGGTTGTTCAGCTGTTCCAATCTTGTATTTGTAGAGAGGAAATAATTCTCTATGTACAAGGTTTTGAATATCTTCTTCTAATTGTCTTAATGCAACAACATCGTCTAATACTGAACTCAAGAATGGAGTACCAAATGCACGACCAGTCTTTCTATCAAAATGCAAATGAATGACTCTTTCAGCTGACCAAACAGGATCTCTGTCGGTTGGTGCATAGGTCATTGGGTCTGTCTGCTGTTGGTAAGACTTTGGTCTATTAAATTTATCTCTTAAAATTCTAACCTGCTCTGTAGGTATTAGATAATAACCTATTACAGGTTGAGTTGAATTAACTGGAGTTAAAGAGGTGGGGAAAAAGTCAGACATATCACCTCTAGCTTTAACAATAAAGACATTAGAGAATTTAACTAGATGATCTGACACTTCCATTAAGAAGTCAACAAATGGCCTTTTCATTGCCATTTCCATGAAATCTATTCTTTGATACAGATAGGATACAGCGTCTGGATTTTCTCCAGTTATTTTCCATCCTTCTTTCCAAAACAATTCTTTGTATTTTAAAGTAGCTTGCTTGACATAAGAGTCTGTATCAATAGCTTGAATAATTCTATCAAAATCATAAGGAGAAGGCTCAAAGTTGCTTCTGCCAGTATAGAAATAGTTAGTTCCCTGATAGCCCAAAGCTAGCGCTGCTGGTTTGAGCGCTTTTGATAAATTTTTTATTTGCTCAGGCTCAATTGCCTTTGCAAAAAAATCTCCTGATCCATTCTGACTAAATGGCAGGTATTGTCTAATGGCCATTAGAACTCCTTACTTTTATAAAGTAATAGTAGTATAAAAAGTAAAATTAGTTACCAGCTGCTGCGTCAAAAGCCTTTTTAAGAATTAAAGCCTTGACAGACTCAAGCCAAAAAATAGTTTCAGCCTCATTGAAGTCGCTCTTATAACTAAGATTTTGATCGCTAATTAAGATAGTAACAGTAAATTCCTTCTTTGGCTCTACTGTCTCTTCTGTAGCTTGTTGAATAGTCTCTTCTGACATTACTTTTCCTTTACTTCTTCTTTTGACATCTCTTGAATTTGAAGCGTCAAATGCTTTATGGTTGCATCTTTTATAACGTTTTCAGTCGTAAGCTGTGTTAATCTATCTTGAAAAGATTGAATAATTAAATTAACATCTATATTTTGTTCATTCATATTGACATTATACCATTCTTGATTCTAGTTCGTCTATTTTTAATGATAATTCCTGAACTGCCTTAATTAAAAGTGGTATTGCGCCCATTTCTCTCCATGAAACGGGAACATATTTTTCAAATTTAATAAGTTCTTCCTGATCAACAACTTCTTTTCCATCTTCATCAAGTTTCATTGGATAACCACCTGGGTATCCATAAGTAGCTAATTCAGGCAGGTCTTCTGCTACTTCTTCTGCTATTAAACCAAAATGCCTATCTAAAGACTTGAGTTGAAGACCAAGTTCATTTTCCCAACCTTCTGGTTTTTCGACAAAAGAAACAGGTCTTAATCTTAACAATTTATCTAATGCACCCGATATTGGCTGAATATCATCTTTAATATCCCTCATTGAGCTCTGTGCTCTTATAACCTGAAATCCTCCACCATCTACAATTCTTGCGGTAATAGTGGTGCTTGTAGTGGTAGAAAAGTTACCATCAGAACGATAACCTCTATTGGCGCCTATGGAAATAGAGTCTGCTGCATATATAGTTCCTCCCATATATGAGACGCCATCTACATCTAGTTCTCCTGGAACATAAAAACTCTTTCCGTTATAAACGTTAACCCAAGTGCTGTCATCCATATAGATTCCACCACCATAGGTTTCATTATACCAACCGGAAACTCCGTATGACCTAAACCAGTTGGAGGCATATACCGCTCCTCCTGTTGAGAGCGTTCCGCCAGTTATTGTGCCTGCAGTTGAAAAGTTTTTATCTGCGTAAACTTTTACTGTAGTACTTTCGTCCATCCATATTCCACCACCATGTGTTTGGTTATACCATCCGCTATTACCAGAAGATCTAAACCAACCAGAACAGGAAATAGAATTATTAGTAGTTATTCCAGTTGCGCCTACGTCTATAAATGCATTTCCGGTATCATTGCCGCCTGCAATAAAAACACCATAAGCACCGGGTGTTGACTTGTAGAATACTAAATTGTCCCACATTAACTGAGCATTTGCGGCGTTTGCCGACCAAATGGCTCCTTTTTTAACATTAAACCATGGTCCATAGAATCTGCTTGAACCATATACGCCCGTAGATCCATCATACCCAACAACTAAGAAATCTCCATTTGAAGTTATTTCGGCATAATCATTATTTACAACTGAGCCTAGTTGTAGGTTGGCATTATTAATAGAGAGTGACGATCCGTTAAATCTAACATTTACAGTTGAATTTCCCACTCTAAAGTTTCCATTTGCATACCAATAGTTATAATCTGGATCACCTAATTCAATACCAAAATCTGTGTTTGTAGGACCAATGTTTTCATCTATTGTTAAATATCCATATGTTCCATTTCCAACAGATATGCTATTGGCGTTTATCTGTGCATTAACGTTAACGCCTGAACCAATTGTAACGGTACTGCCATTGTAAGATATTCCAGATGATCCACCAAGAACAAAATGACCATCACCCCTAATAAACCAACCTTGAGCCCCAGAAGATGTGTCATAAGTTTTTGACTTAATAATAGTGTTTGTCGGACTTGCTCCGCCCAACACAATTGCAGCTGATTCTATTTCACCAGCTTTAATCTTATCTGCGGTTAAACTAACAATATATTGACTATCAATAAGAGGTGTTGAAGGATCTGTTTTTGCTATAGATGTCCAGTTACCAACATTGCCAGAAGTGTCTACTGCTCTAACTCTTCCAAAAAAGTTTTTTTGAACAACAACATTATCATTATTTACGTCTATGTAACTGCCTTCTACTGGAACGGCAAATACGCTAGAATTGCCAGCTCCTGATCTATGTGGTGTAGCGCCATTTACTAGCGCATAAGGGGGTGTATTTGGGTTTACAATGTCATCTTCTTCATACAGTTCGTATTCATATGTAAACAGATCATTGTCTGTTCCATTATCAAAACGAAACAATACATTTGCAAACGATGCGTACATACTAAGATTCTGTAGCGTTCCAGGTATCGTTGAGTCTGTCGGAACAGTAAAGCGTAACGTCTCAGTAAACGACGATAGAACATTTGTATCAGGGTCCTTTGCCCTAACAGTTACAATATATTCACTTCCGTGGATTTAAGTTTGATAAAGTTTGCCTTATCTCTGCCATTATCTTATTCCGCCTATTTTAATAAAAGAAATATTAGGGTTTAATTCTTCCACATCATATGTTAGCTTATAATTTGGAAAAAATTGGTACTTTGATATTTCTACAGAATTACTCGAAGACATTACATTCTTATCTGAAATAACTTCTATTTCAAATATATATTTAGAATATTCTAATGATGTGTTTAAATATAAAATTTGATCAGATGATTCTTGACTTGCATAGCAATCCACTGTTGTCCAATCTAACGCAACATTTTTAGATATGGAATTATTATCATAATAAGAAAAAATTCTTATTCTAAATTTTCCATAATTTGGCCCCTTTTTTCCTATAACCCTAAACTTGGGACCATCAAAAGAGCCAAATGCTTTAGCTCCTATAGACTGAGATTTTCCATCTATCCAGTCTAATCCATTATTGTAAAATGCTAATTTATATTCCTTTTGAGAATCTTCTGTTGCATCATAACTATACTCTTGTATATTATCTGGATCTAAATCAAAATACAAACCCTCAACAGATGGTATATACTCTGCTGCTAATTTTTGATAATAAGTATTTCCTTCTATTCCTCTTTCTTCTAAGAATTTTATATTTGTTGCCCCATAATATACACTGTAATACTTTGTATAAGAAGTTTCTTTGTTAATTTTTTCTACAGCATTGAAGTACAAAACATTGTCGATTGCTCTACTTTTAATCGGTAAAAATAAACTGGTATCTGCGGTGTCCTCGTACACAACTAAGTACGAATAGTTATCGGTTACCTCTTGTAAGGAAGAGTTGATATATTTATTTACAAACTTATCATCTAAATTAACATAAACTTGCTCTCCCTGCTCTATATCATTAGGAAGATCGTCTAAATATATCTTTCTTCTTACAGGTATATTTATAAAATAAGAAGAAGTTAAATCAGACTCTTCTGTACCTGCTGATATTATAATTGAGTCTTTTATAGGTTTAAACCACGTCATTTTTACTGATTCTCCACGTACATTATTTCAAATTCATATTTATCAGAAACTTCATCTGGAATAGATATCAATACTACAGCATCAACAGTTGGAAGACCGCCTTGTCTGATGGACTCAAGATAAGAATCTATTGATACCTGTAATGTATTTCCGTTTTCAGATTCCAAAAGAACTGTTTCAGCTCTAACTGATTCATAGTCAATATCAGTTGACTTAATTCTCACTGTTCCGTCAGAACCGGTGTGAGCGTGTTGATCTAAGTCAACACCATCAATAGTAACACCCTCGGCAACAGAAATGTCGCCAAACAGATTTCCGCCAGATCTTAATAAGTATTGAGGATGAGAATCTTTTTCTAAATCATCTAAATTATCATGAGATGACTTTAAGCTTTCTCTTTTGCTTTTATCTATAAAAATACTGTCAAAAAGATTAGATGTTACATCGTCAACATTTGATAAAACTATTTTTGGTCTAGAACTAGCTTTTACGGCTAAACTATCTATATAAGATATGTATTTTTTTCTTTGAATATTAAAGCTTAACAGCTTGTCAAATTTTGCTTGTATATTATTTCTTCTTTGAACCATGTCAGTAAGTACCGATCCAAAGTTGCCTTTAAATGCATTAACCGCAGTAATAACTTCCTCTGACAACATCGGAGCTTGTGTTCCTAGGGAAGTTGTTAATAAGTCAAGTTCCAAAGGTGCTGCTACTTTAGTTTTAAACCTTAAAGAAGGTGCAACGAATCTTTTATAGAAAACATCGCATGTATCTTCTAAGTCTTTTTTAAGAGAAAATAATAAATTATCAACTGCTTCAGTATAAGAAGCTACTCGAATCGAAAAAAACGCTTGGAACTGTGCTGCTTGTTTTTTTGAGATATTATCCACTTCGGAAGTTGGGATTGAGTCTGCCTGCCTACTGAGTTCTTCGGTAACGAGCCTCGAATGGTTTTCTGCCATCTTTGCCCATGAAAAATAGAATGCTGCAGCTTGGTGTTGTGATTCGTCTTCATAATCATCTCCAAAATCGTATAATAAAGATTCTTTTATACACGATGCCTCGTGTAGCAAAAGTTTTACATAGTATCTAAAGTCAAATAAATGAACAAAAACAGAATGTGATATTAATCTGTCATATTCTTTTACAAATTTTCTACAACCCCTACATGCGTGTTGTTCTGCATACAGGTACTGTCTAAATGATATATATTCTGGATTCTTAAAAGATTCTTGCTCTATATATTCTCCCGTTGTTTCATCAAACAATGGAGAACCTCCTGCGTATACCATCCCTTCATCTTGATTATGTTCAAATAGTTGTTTATTATTTTTTTTAACCTCGTCCCACAAATTATAATGACACTCTTCTATATCGTGATCTAAGAATGGATTAATGTAAACCCTGTCTAAGAGTGATTCAACGGTAACAAGAAGTTCTTGCATTTCTATATTCAACTTTGAAACTTTTGATCTAACGACGTTTAAAGGAATTTTATATGGCTTTTTAAAAGAGTAAGATGAATAATCATTTAAGTCATTAGACCCCTCTTTAGTTCTTCTTATTTGATTTTCTTCCTTAAGAGAGTTGCTTGAACCTTCTGAAACTGAATAATCATTAAAAATTCTCGAACTAGCTGCCTGATATTGTTCTGTGCTGTTAATACTCATTTTAGAACATCTTTCTTGTTACAGATTTACTTATAGTTGATCTTCTTATTTTTCGCCTACCTGTTGAAGCGCTTGTAGATTTAAGGGTGTCTCTGTTAATAACTGCTGACTTTTCTTCGCCATCATCTTCATCTATCTTCTTTGGCATGAAAAATGTATTAGAGAAAGTTCC
>Ga0315909_10000267_pt1 | contig 67744 bp, 72 predicted proteins | sample LakEriMetagenome_11_FD_203527 | JGI IMG/M metagenome (GOLD analysis project Ga0315909, IMG submission 203527) | Freshwater fungal communities from buoy surface, Lake Erie, Ohio, United States - Buoy 2 MA125 | ecosystem: Environmental > Aquatic > Freshwater > Lake | place: USA: Lake Erie, Ohio...
CAGAGTTATCTGTAGAAGACTTGATTTGGTTTGCATTGAAAGCAACATATTCAATACCGTCAATACTATTGCTACCTTCAAATATGATTCCATCAAAACCGAGCTCCTTCCAAGCAGCATTCAATAGATTTATATCTTCCTGGAATGCATCATCAAAATCAAGCTCAAGCTCTTCGTCATTCCACCTTTTCCTCTGACTAGCTGTGGCACTGCTCCAAGCTTTCGTACCTTTTACAGCCTCCTTTGTATTGTAATAGTTTGAACTAGTGATAGGATTCTTTATGCTGAGATATCCTTCAACGGTGTTCTTCCCAAACTCAGAAGTCTGCTCCCTGTTGTCAGTGAAGTAAATGCCATTACCCCATCCCTGTGCAGTAGATGGGACAAAAGTATCAAAGGTATTATCAGTGCCATGAAACACAACCAACGGCTCACCGTTCTCGTCCACAACCTTGGATGAGTTGGCAGGATCATTCTCCCAATCGCCAAACCAATTCTTGAAATTCTGTGTACGTGTAGTTGCCCACTGATCGGGGGTAAGCTTTGTATCGTTACCGTTAGGGGCTTTTAAGTAGGTGCCGTTAGCTTTGGCATCAGCTACTATAGAATCCATCTCAGCTGTTACAGCGGCTGATCTTCTTTGTTGTCCTTGCTTTTGTTTGATGAACTGTTCATTCCTTTGCCTTGCATTGGCGATGACATCACGAAGCCTTTGCCCCGCTTGTCCGTATACGGCATCTCCTGAAATATTTGAAATAATGTCTTGCCTTCTGTTGTAGTCGATGTACTCGGACTGGATGGCTGACTTGGTTGCAGGGGTGTATTCAACTCCATATTCATTAAGTTTAGACGCAAAGTTATTGACTATACCTTTAATATTCTCGGTTGGGTAGGCAAAAATATTGAGTAGGGTTACCTCATTTGTCTTTTCGTTAACACTGAAGTTGTACACCCCAATGTCTGTAAGCGCTTGTATCGCAAGATCCGGATCACTAACCTGGATGACATACTCGTCTGCGTTATGGTCAGGCGTATCATCTTCTACATACCTTGCTGCAATGGTAGACTCCTGAGTCTCTGGTGCAATCGCTCCAAGGATAGCAGCGAACTGAATCGCCTTATTGAAATCATCAACCTCAATATTACTCTTGGCTGCAACTTCAACTATCTTCTTGCCCTGCTCGTTTTCAAAACCGCCAATAAGATTCTCAACATCTTCTAGGTTTATACCAAGAAGCTGAGCAACTTCCTTGATATCATTCTCGTACTGCTGATATGCTTCTGTCCCCCGAGCTTCGTCCGCTTTGGTGGTAAAATTACCAGGCTGATCCCGCAGGGACAGGTCGTAGAACGGTGCTGCAAATACAGATGAGTTGCGTTCTTGAGATACTTCATTTTTAGATTTGAAGTCCTTTACGACCCCGAAGATTCTTTCTTTATTCTGAGTGCGATCTGCTTGGCTAATTCCTGCATCTCCTCTGGTGTCAGAGAATCTAACGGATTGTCCTCTTCGGATACTATCCTGTATTTGGACATCTGTGTATCCTCTTCCTCTTGCGAGATCTGCTGCTGCATTTTGATAGTCTGGGGCTGATCCTTCTTGATATCTTGCTGCATTTTGTTCAAATGTTTTGTTTTTCTGGAATGAGTCGTATAATATCTTTTCGGGATACCACAACACCGCTTGAAGATCAGCAATAGTGATATCTATATTGTCCTCTAATTTAAGCTTTTTTTGAACATCACGGAACACTTCCCTTATGAACTTTCTTTCTGTTCCATGACGTGGCAGCTCCACCTCTCCAAGCATGTTTCCAACAAGCGTATTTGAAGCTTTCCTTAATTCGTTTGTAAGCGGATTGTTCGTCAGCTTACTCCGAGATACCTTGTCTGCAGATATCTTTTTGATGGTATTCGCTAAGTCAGTAACAGACATGCCAGAAGTGGATCCGACCACATCCTTCAGTATCTTCTTCGACTCAGGGTCTGATTTAATTGCAGACAATGCATCACTAAGCCTTTTCTTATTCTCGTTTACTAGACCCTTGTCATAGTCAATCAGTGTTCCACCAAGCCTACCCCAGGTTCTCATAAACCACCTGTCCATAGTAAGCTGATTAAACTCACCCCACAAGTTCATGTAGAATCCATTACCTATCTTAGGACCTAAGATTGAAGCACCAAACACATCCTCATCTACTAGCTCCCCTCCAGAAAGATCTACGTCTTTTGACTTGCCTCCGGACTTGATCTTGAACTTAAGATTACCAGCCTTGTGCATAGTGGTGAAGTAATCTGTCAAATCCTCCATACTTATTCCAGCATCAAGGATTGCATTCATTAGATTTAATGAAGCAATGATACCGGATTGCTGTGCCCCAAACTCACCTTTTGCATTGTACCTTTTATTTGCTTTGAAGTATTCATACTGATCAAGAGCGTATTCAAAGTTCTTGTCAACAAGGTTGCCATTTGAAGTGATAGCTAATGGAAGAATAAATGCAGCACGGTCATCTATGTTTGTAGCAATCTCAGGATGTATCAGAGATATGATCGACAAAGCATTCCTTGTCTTTTCGTCATACCAACCTATAGCCTCAGGGTGATCTTGAATACCCTTCTTAGCTTCCTCCCTAATGGCATCTACGTAGAATTTCTTCACAGCCTCATTGTATTGCAGGGGCTCAAAATCCTTACCATAAGCTTTCTTAAGTTCTTTCAAGTGGGTATTAAACCTTTCTTGAAGAGCAAGCTTGAAGTCTATGTTTTTATCAAAGCCTGACTCATCGGCAAACTTGATAGCATTGTATATATTGTTTGGATTCTCAGATTGTACACTTAATGCATCCCCTTGCAAGAAATCAAAACTCGACCTGTCACGTAGCTGTGATGTAATCTGGTCTCTTTTCTGAGCAAACGGATTCTGAGTCATGCCTACGTTCTCAGCACCTACCACAGACTCAATGCTTTCCCCCGAGCGGAGAGCTCCTGCAATCTGAGAAGCCTTCTGAATGAACACCCTTTCACTAGTGTCTGACATCTGACCAAGACCAAGGAAGTCTGCCACCTGGTTGACAAAATCAATAACCTGCTGACGGAAACTTGTTGGGATATCTGCCAACTTAATCCTACCATCGCCAAGCAATGAAATGGTCTCAACCATGGCCTCATCTGTTTGTACATCAGATGCTGCACCATTGTAATCTCCCTTTGCCCACTTCGCAACCTGAGCAAACACACCACCCTGTTTGGCCAAAGCAGTAAAGCCTTTTGCCATCTTATCGTACAACGGTGTATTGGTGTTGCGTAATATATTCATAACCGGGTGAGCACCTTCATGCCATACAATACCCCAGTCTTTAACCTCGTTAATCTTTGACAGGTTGATCAGGACCTGCTTACCATCGGACATGAAAACACCCTGCCCCCGAGCTTGTTGCCCGAGCTTAGCAGATTCTCTTTCAAAGTCCTCTTGGTTTTGGAATACCCTTACCTTAATCCCGGTCTTGACCAGGGACTTGGCAGTGTTGATTGCATCGCCTATCACCTTGGTAGCAATAGCTGTCAATCCTTGCGGAACTTCCGCAATGTCTACCTCTTGGCCGCTGCCATCGCTATAGCCAACATTTGCTGTCGGCTGCGTGGCTTGTCCTTCTTCTTGTTGTCCTTCGACAGTTGCTTGAGGTTGTACGCTACCGCCTTCTGCAGGCATTCCTTGCATGGGCCTTGTGCTTTCATAAGTGGCATTGTCTGTACCGTTTAAGATGTTACTACTACTTTGATCTGCTTCTGCAGCTACCTGCTCAACCTCTTGTCTTTGCTGCTCAGGTAAGTTCTCAATATTCTTGGCCTTGATCTTGGTGTATTCGTTCCAGGCATACTGTGCCTTCTGATTGTCTGTAAGTGGTTTGCCATTGGCATCGTACATACTCATACCGCCAACAACTTCCTTCATGGTCTTTACAGCCTCTATCCTTTGCTTCGCCTCTTCGGCAGTTATAGCGCCATAACCAACCTGGCGATTCAGCTCTTCGATAACCTGGTCAGCTTTGTACCCTGCTTGGTACATCATGAGCTTGTCACTCATGTTGGCTGATCTGTATTTTAATGGAAGGCCTATGAGTGCCATTGGTGCAAAACCTATAGTACCTGCAAGCACTGCTACGTCAAGACCCTCTGTGATATCATTGTCTTTACCGAACATATACTTGTCTGCAAAGTTCCCCCCGAGCTGCGCTAGACCCTCTTCAACAGTACCTTCTTTAAAAAGAGCTTCTAAAGAACTAGCAATTTCCCTACCTATGTTGCTTTTTATTTTGCCAGACGTGAGCATCTTCCATTCAGCTTGACTCATATCACCTGCAATCCTTGCGAATGCAGGAGACATTTTCTTGACAAACTCAACGTCATCAAAAACAAACTCACTCAGCATCTCAATACCAGCTTTTGTCGAGGCTTGTTCAAATGGGTTTGAATCACCACGCTGTACAGCTAAGTCATACTCTCTGCCAAATACCTGACCGAAGACAGTGCTGCCCCTTGTGAGCAACCTCCTGGCTTTTGATACGTTTCCAAATCCACCTCCCAAATATGTTTGCACCATCTGACCAACAAATTGTGCTGACATACTAGACACGGTGTTCAAGACGGAATCCGCTGTTATATTGTATTTGCCATACTTTGGATTGGCTACATACTGTACCTTCTTATCGTCAAATGCTTTTGAGACTATCTTATAGTTCTGCTGATACTTTTCTTCTTCAGACAGATTGCTGTTCTTAATCTTATTCAGCTCGTCTTGGATATCCTTCTGCACTACAGGTATTACAGTACGCTCATCTTTCACCATTTGAGTTCCTGTCTCGTATCCCATAATCACATCCTCAATACGCCTACGATATGCATCACCCATCTCTACATCTCTCAGCTTATCGCCATCCCATATTGTCAGGTTGTTCCATACCTTACGGATTGCATCAACAGTTTCTGCACCTATAGAATTTGCATAACGGAATACAGTCTTTTTGCCAAGACCAACATTATCACCTGCAATATCTTTAACTAGTCCTTCTAACTCCTGTTGCTTGTACTCAGGATACCTTTCACCAAGTGTACCCTTTTGTTTGGCTAGGTATTCTGCCCATGCAGAAAGCTTACCCGTGTCCTTTACTGATTGATAGGATTCTTGGATTTTATTTACAATCTTGTTGTACTCACGAACAGCCGAGTTTTGCTCAACATTGTTTTCTTTGGCAGCATCAAAGTCTCCTTTGTATTTGGAGACTATTTGATTAAGTTTGCCTACACGATTGTTATACTCACGAACCTCAGATGCATTTGCAGTTTTGTCTTCGACCTTTGCCTTGAGCACATCAAAGTTGTACGGACTGATAAATACATCTCCATCCTTGCCTTCAATCGCCTGCTTATATTCTGTATGAAATCCAGTAAGATTTTGCTTCATCTCCTCAGAAAGCTTTGAATCTTTCTTGATAAGTTCACCCAGCTCAGCAAGCTTACCCTCGTTCTGCTTATAGAATTCGTCTGCCTTCTTTACGGCACCTGACTTGCTTTCAAGAAGATAGTCTATCTCTTTTCCAAGGATGCTGATGCCCTCACGCTCAAGCTGAGCCTTCTTGAAATTCTGCTCGCTTATTGCCTCAGGCAAAACAGCTTTTTTTACAACCTGTTCCTTGTAACCTTTTCCTTCCGGGCTGAACAGTTCTTTTATATCTAAGGCAATCCCTTGAATTGGATTAAGACCTATGTCTGCCCAGCGTTGTTGTGCAGATGGATCTTGCATCAATGATTGAGCCAATCCATACTCTGAATTAATTCTAAGGTTTTCAAGCATTTCATCCTTGTCACCACTGCCATTATATTTGTTTATAATGTCAACAGCTGCCTTAGTACTTGAGATGGCGTTTTGATAGTAGTTTGATTTCTCACCCTTAGCACCAGTAATGCCCTTGTAGATATAGTCGAACTCTTCCATTGCCTTACTCCTAAGGGCAGGGTCTAGTATGCTTTCAACACTTTTGACTAAAGGTGCTTGCCATTTTATAGCAGCCTTCTTCCTAATTAAATCAACAGGATTCTCTATATTCAACAAATCATGAACTAAGAAATCAGGAGTATTGTCGGGAAGGTCTCCAAGCTTTTGTTCTGCATCGTTAGGGTTATACCCTAGCATAGATATCTTTCTGTCAATATCAAACAAGTCAAGCTTAGTCTGCGATGATTCGTCATCAGAAATTGCTGGAGACATCATTGTCACAGTCTGTGAGCTCTGATTATTCAACTTACCCTTAGCAGCCTTGCGTCTAAGAATCAAATCTAAAATAGGATCCGGCATGAATTATTTGTTTGATTGTATTAGGGTATTTATAAACTCGTCTCTACTATCAAATGTCATCTTACTTCCATCCTGTAGTGTAACCTCAACTGGAGATTTCCATAGAGTCCCATCTATCCTTTGGATAGCTTTAATCACTACTTCCTTACCATTCAACTTTACCCTAGCGTTGTTGATGTTCTTTGTCTCTCCTGCACCCAATGCTCTAATCTGACTAGCAGAGCCAAGCAATGCCTTACCTTCTTCTTTCTCTGCTTGAAGATTCAGATTGACTGAAACATTCGCCTTGTCAGCGTCACTCATTGGGACAACAGTCTTGGTAGAGCTAGAGTATAATTTATTGAAGGTCTTAACGTCTGATCCATTTGCTCCTGATATCTTTGCTCCGTAGTCAATAGCTTCCTTCCCTGACAACTTTATCACGTTATCTGTAATCTCGTTATCCTCAATCTCTGCCACATATATCACACCCGGTTCTTCAGGTCTTGACAGCACTGTCGCCCTCTTACCGTTATCCTTGATGATTTGACCTTGAGCCCTGTCACCTGTCTTTTTACCTGTAAGAGTTTTGCCCCCGAACTGAAACGAAACGTCATCAGCGATGGTCATGATTTCCCTATCTTGGTTGACAATCTGCGCCCATGTAGTAGGGAACTTCGCTTCAGGTCTTAAGGTACCTGTCCTAGTATACAGTTCATTATTGCTGTATACATTGGTTACGTTAGGCTTAGCCCTATCGATTGTAACATTAGGATCGCCAAACTTTCCAAACTGCGGGTCAAGCATCTTGGTTAATGCCAGCCTGCTGAAGATCATCCTGTTCCCGTTATCAAAAGGATTGATAGCACCAGGGAACTGCTCAGCTATTTGGCTGAAATTTTCAGCTGTTATCTGCTGAGGATTGATACCAAGCTTTCTGTTGTGATCATCAATATAGTCAGTACCCATAGCATCTACCTCTTTAGCAACAGTGATGTTGGGATTCCTTGAAAAAAACTCGTATGCCTTCTTGGAAAGGATTGGCACTTTCTGTCCTCCAATATCCTCAGTCTCCGTATCAAGCACATTTATCTTTACCTTCTGACCACTCTGATTAATCTCTTGAGTTCTTGTCCATGGATATGACTTCTCAGTATATGAAACCTTTACAGTCTTGTTGCCTGTCAAGTCTTGGCTATCAGTAAACTTATACTCTGCAGGCTTGTAATCACTGACTGTTGTCTGCAACTGCTTGCTTGACTTCGTACGATCTAAATACTTTTTGTTATTGTCATCAACTTCCTTAGCTAAAAACTGAAGCGGATCTCCAAGCTTTGTAGGATCCTTAGGTACACGAACGACTTGCTGACCTGCAGGAGTATTAACCATCTGCTCGTCAAACATACTATTAGATAAAGCTGTCTTAAGATTTACCTCATCATATCCTTTCTCTTTCAGGTCTGCAATAAACTTTTCTCCGCCACCTAGATACTGTTGGAATGCTGTTGAGTCACCCTTTGCCTTGACCAGGGTATTCATTGCCATCATACTAAAATCGCCACTCTTTACATCCTTCCTGTTCTTGTAAAGGTTTGTGAGTTCGTTGAGACCCTGTGTAAGGATTTGGCGCTGTACCTCGGCAGGAACATTCTGAGCACTAGCAATATCGAATAGCTGTTTCTGTGCACCACCAAACGCTTCACGCCTGGTCTGCTCATTCTTCATAGCCAACTGCATCATCTGCTGCTGTTCTGCACGAGCATTTTCTGCAGCTTGATAGAGAAGCTTGACAGGTGTCGTATCGGTTTCTATTGCTTTAGGTAATTCAAACATTTATACAAGTTTTACTATCCCATCATGGATGCGAAATAATTCATAGCAGCTCTATTGTTAGCGTCTTTCTGCGCACCTAGGCCCATAAACGAACCAGCCAACGAACTACCTGCGCTTGAAATAGTCTGCTGTCCTGCACTGCGAAGCGCATTCTTCTGAGACATGTCCATTTGGTACTTCATATTCTTTTCCTGCAGCGCCTTATCCCTTTCTGAAATCATTACACCCTGGGCGTTCATCAGGTTAGCTTCCCTCTGCTGTTGGAACTGATTCTCCATCATGAACTGATTGTTGATCTGATCGTCACCTTGCGCCTGAGAAGCAAGCATTGCCTGCATGGCCATGGTTGGGTCAACTGCTCCCCTAGCTATGGCAGCTTGAGTACCTGCTCTTGCGCCCTGGATTTGTCTCTCCCGAGCTGCAGCACCAGGCATTCTTGCATTAAGCTGACTTTGAGCACGACCAAGCATATCCTTGGCGTACTGACTCTCCATGCCCTTAAGCCTAGAATCATCAATACCGAAATAGTCCGGCTTAATCTTCTTGGCATCCTTCATCATCTTCGCTCCTTGGAAAATGTTGAATATGCTTGTGCCTATCTGAGCGGCTCCTCCTATTGCTGATAGTGGGTTCATATTTACAAAGTTATCTCTATTATAGTGAGTTATTCTCCATTTTGGGGTATGGTATTGTGACCCCGGCTAATGTTGAAACCTATGTTGAAAAGCTTAAGATTCTTCTCTGTTGTGGGTAGTGTGTAGTTTACCTGGAACTTACCAATCTCGCCACGCATCCTGTCCCCCTTAAGTAACTTCTGCTCATAGGATCCAGATACGTTGGGGCTTAACCTATCCCTTAGAATACCGGCATAGTTAACACCTTCTGTTACCTGGAACTCATCAAGCCTTATGTCTGAGCTCTGAACGAACGGCACCTCAGTTCGGGAGTGAACTATGTCCGGCTTAGATCCCTCTACCGATACAGTCAAATATGCCTTGGTTACATTACCAGCCTCATTGTGGTTGAAGGCCACCACTGAATCATATGCCTGCCCATAGAAGGTATTCCTGGTAGCGTTGTCATGTATATAAGGTCTGCCATCTCTGAAAGAAACCAACCGATTCCCTACCAGTGTCATCCACTCAGGTCTGAAGCTGTATTGGCTAGTCCATTTGTCTAGGCTTGGTTGATATGCCCATACCCCGCCTTGCGCATCATAAGCATCGTAATACCCCCGAACTATTTCAATAACCTGAATCTGTCCACTCTGTACAAACTCTGAAACCAATAGGATCTGGTTCACGCTAGCGACAGCAATAAATGTGGAGGTCACCGTCTCGCCATTATACTTGACAGTAATCCCAGCAGGTGCTGTCACCTTGTACTCCTTACCTTCTGTTACTGATATGTTTATTGAGGCAACCATGCTTGTGCTTCTTCTAGGGTTTGAAATACAGGACTGTACAAACCGTTATCACCATCCATGATGACAACCATGTGCCCAGCTCCCGAGCTGAATATGTTTCTGTCTTCGTCTCGCTCTACCAGCACAACATCTCCAAGAGTGCTGTACACGAAAGCCATTGCTTCTTTTATTGTCATACACTAGGTGTTGTTGTGTCTGTTGTACTAAATGAACCAGTATTTGTCTGGAGGTTATATGTCAATGTTGCCACACGGTCACCCGAACTCTGGGACTTGTTTGGCAATCCTAATGACGTGATAACCTTACCAACAGAACTAATGTTCAATGTTGACTGTGCTGTCGGGTTGGTAAAGCTGTATGCAGGACTGCCACCTCCCCCTTGTTTGACAGGAGTGCCACCCTTCCACAAAGTTGCTGCTACATTCACCGGGTTGAATCCTTGTGTATTGAACCAGAACGCCCTAAGATCAGCTATCATATTTGTTGCAGATGGATACTGAGCTTTCAGTTGTGCCACATTGATCAATACAGATTCAAAGCCGGTGCCCGTGTTATCGCCACCCCAATCCAATATTGGCGTTCCTGTGGCAGGCCATACAGAACTCACTCCCCATCCAACATACTTAGTCTGAGCATCCTGTCCAATATCAGGAACTACAATACGAGTTCTTGTATCGAGGTCTAATCCATCAGTAAACTGATAAGTCAACAACATGTAGTCGGCATCGAATACGAATGCTTCAGCAATTGCAAATGGGAAAGGAGCAGACGTTGCTGTGTCGTATGTTGCGTCCTTGGCGACAGTGGCTGTAACACTATAGCTACCAACCTGAGTAGGCCTAGTAGTACTTGGTCCGTAAGTTGTTCCACTAACACCCACATACGAATACGTAACAGCACCGGTAGATCCGGTAACCACGGACTGGTTAGGTCCTAACTGACCACTAGTGAAAGTGTAAGAGGACACACCAACTACTGCAATTGTAGATGGAAGAAGCGCCACTTGAACAGAGAATGGGAATGGAGCCGATGTAGCTGCATTATAAATACCGTCACTAGCAACTGTGGCAACCACCTGGTAAGTCCCAGCTTGAGTTGGCCTAGTTGCGGTTGGACCATACGTGGTAGCACCGGTGCCGGAATAAGAGTATGTTACAGCACCAGTAGAACCTGTCACAACAGATTGGTTAGGACCAATAGCGCTACCTGTAAACGTATAAGAAGCGCTTCCCTGTACCACTATAGTTGAGGTAGGATTGATTGTAGTAAATGAGTATGAGCTAGAAGCAATCTCCATATCCAATAACCTTGCTCCCTCAGGGATGGCTGATTTCCTTGGAGCGTACATCAACACCTCATTATGGTATGGATCTATCCCTCCAAAAAACTTCAGATTCTTAGTCAAGATGTCTTGGCCAACCTTACGGAAGTATTTAAACATCTTGTTTGATGAGATTGGAAACAGTCCGTTCTGTGAGTAGCTTACAACAGCTCCCTTGTTTGCGTCAAACCAATACACATTACCCTGATACCTGACAACACTCTCCGGGTTGATGGTTCCGTATGATCCTCTCAATACGTTGACATTACCTATAACCCCCGAGCTTTTCGCAAGGAAGGAAGATCCGGTATTGTCAAACACCTGAGACTCTCCTAAGTACATAGATGCGGTTTCTTGCTCGCCAATGGCAAGCATGATTGTTCCCTCTGCCTCTATCTTACTAACTAACTGAAGCTTCTGAATTGAGCTTAGCTCGTATGGTAATTGCGTCTGATCAAAAACTTCAAATGTTGACAAACCATTGGTCTGAGAACCAAGTACAATGACATTTGAAAAAGATACGCTTGTCCTTTTATTTGCAGTTCTAGCGTCTATTACGATATTGCTCCTACCTGCATTGGTGTTCCAGTTCCTCCAGTTAAGATCTGATGGAGACATTGCCTCGGTACTGTAAGTAGATACTCCGGCAGTCCGTTGCATTATTGTTATGTCCCCCTTAATCTGACCAGCTATAGCTGTGTACGCCCTGTTGGATTTACCAGGATTAAGTACAGGGTAAACCTGAGCACGCTCAAAATACGGCTCATTGATATTTTGAATATAAGGAGTAAATATTTCATAAAGAGCAGTACCAGATACACTACTGTTGTCACAGATTATATTGCTACCAAACTCATCCTTGACAGACAATGTCACAGGGTTTCCGGTCTGTGGGTATATCTTGATCAGATCGCCCTCTTGGTACTTATAACCATATCCAATACCAACCAAAGCCGATATGTCAACAGCTAAACCAAAGTGTGTTGGATCGTAGCTATTTTGTATTACATACTCACCATTGGTATTCTTAGTTACCCACTTTAATGTGGTCACCCTGGACTGCAAAAAGAATGATGTCCTAAGATTCTTGGTCATCACTATTGAGTAGTACTTTGCCCATGCAGGAATCTCTGACTCTGCACTCACATTGCTCAATGTCCAGCTGATCCCTGTATAGTATGACACAGCAGAATAAGTCCTGTCTGGCGTAACAACCTTTAGGTCATCCCTTGTGACAACACCACTATTCCTACCAAGGTCATCATAGAATACAACACCAAGCCTGTAAGATGAATCGCTTTTGTATGCAGTATCATTAGCAATACTAGGACTAGCAGGTGCATTCTGAACCGTTACAGCACCAGGTATTGTCACTGCATTTATAAACTCTTTAATAGGTATTTCGCCAGAAGCCTGAATATCCTGGATAGTATCACCAACCTTGGTCATTATAGTGAAGTCCACCGTAGATGGCGGGTTCTGCATTTCATTGTACACTGTTGCATAGTAGTAACCACTAGCTGCGCCAATGTTACCTATGTACAATATCAAACTGTCCCCAGGCTGATCCAGGAAAGTAATATAATTTATGACTGTCCAAAGTGCATAGTAGGTTGCTCCTCCTCCTTCAACTATAGCTTTGTCTAGGGACGTTGTTTTAGGCGCTTCGTACCCATCAGTATTGTTTGCCAAGAACAGTCTGTTCCTTGCAATCTCTAGCGTTTCAGATTTCAACGGTATAGCCTCAAACGGCTTGAAGGATTGGTCGTTAGAAACTGCAAGACCTACAGCATCATTGTAGAAATCAAACTTCAAAGGAGTTGTTGCCCCTGAGTTGTGGATTTCAAAATCGGTTTTGTTGTCGAAAGTTTTGACAATACTATATGCACCACCCACAACAAACCTAACAGCTATCTCTATCTTGATAACATCCTGCTCAATCTTCTGACCAGAAGGTATTATTACCTCAATATATTTTTTAGTCGTTTCGTTTAGTGTGTTGTAGTTGGCAAGTTCTGACAGCGGAGAAAATGTGCTGTACTCGTAGTCCCTGTACAAGAACCTGTAGGCAAATTCAAATGCCTCGTTCTTTATAAAGTTATTCGCATACCCTGCGTTATCTTTCTTTTCAATGGCAAGAGGTATCCACGGCTTGTTTCTTGCTAAGCTGATAACAGATTGTGATATACCAGCGTTTGTTAAACTGAATCCTGCGCCTCCTGGTATAGATGCTGTTAATACATCACCCACTAAATATCCCCTACCAGGGTTTACTATCCTAACAAAAGTTACAACGTTGTTGGCTACAGTTATAGATGCTTCAGCCCCCGAACCACTACCACCTGTCAATACATATGTGGCGGTTCCATTGGTGTAGTTTGCGCCAACAGTGAAAGAACCAACAACCAAAGAGGTGTATGGAACAACTGTAGTTACGTATGTAGAATGGTTTGACTTTATCCCTGCATCGACATTGATTCTTCTTTGAGGGTTAACGCCATCTGTCCAGTACAGGAGATTATCTATAATGGCGATAGAGTGGATGTCTTCTGAAAACCCTAACCCACCTTCAACCTGGTCGCTGAGCAGTACGTTGTACACCAAACTTGTATCCGCATCATAGCAATAGATGCCATGCTTAGGACTACCGCTTGTAGGTACATTCTTATTGAAGAAGAATATCCTTTTGTTTGGGGTATCCTCTATTGCGCCAATAGTAGTATTGGTACCGGCAGGTAATGTCCAGGCAATTTGAGTGCCCACACTATTCACAGTTGTTGCTTTCAAGGTATTGCCTTCCACATTAGAAAGCTGTCCCACCTTGCCACTCTCGGTAGTTGCAAAACGGATGTTGAGCGCATTCAAATACTCCTTGGGGTCAACGAGTATATCAGCGTCATCCGAATTAATCCCGCCTGTAAATAGTTTTTTACTGATCATCAATTGCGTATAGTAGGTCCGTAATTTCTAGCCAAACTCCTTTGAATGTCTTGTACATCCATGTGATTAATCCTGCCCCTTAGCACTCTCAGTTGGTTGTAATATTCCTCCCGAGCCAATTGCCTCTCAGATGGACCGTATTGTCTTCCATGCTCCTTGTGCTTCCAGTTGATATACGCCTCGATAGATGCGGACGCATACGGGTGCACAGCATTACTAGCATTAGTAGAAATGCCGTCAGTAATGTAGTCGAGTACAATCTCAGCACCATCGTATGAGGTGTCTAGTTGTATCTCGCCTCTTTCTCTGAGGACCGCAAAAGAGTTTCTAAAAGACGGCTTATTGTTAAAGATTCTTCCAAGATGCTCGCCCTTGTCGTTAATATAATTAGTGTACCAGAAACCTTCCCAGTTATTGGGTAGAATGCCATTTGTAGCTTCGATGTCTCCATAGGGTATCTTGTTACCTTGTGCGTCAAACTTGTTCATCCTGCTCATGTCATCACGCTCTGCCCATGGCATTATGTACTGACCGAACTCGTTCCCTATCCTGACGTAGTCAACATAATCACATGGCAGGGTTACCGCCTTGTAAGAGTTAACTGGAAGTCTAACACTCTTGACATTTTGAATAACGTCAAAGTTTATCTCACGAAGAGCCTGCACACCATAATGCAAAAATTGCAAATACCAATGCATACTGTAGCCTCTCGAGGCAAGTGTGCTCCTTACTAAGTTGTCAAGAGTGTATAGTTTCATTAGTCGTTTATGTTTTGAGCCTTGTCAGCAGGAGGAGTTTGAACCAGGATGGCGTACACCTGCTGCACCACCTGGGCCTCCATATCTGCTGACAATGGCAATAAGTCATAGTCTGTCAACTGAGAAAGATCAACGCCAACCAACCTGATAAAAACACTGTTTATGCTTAGACCTGGAAGATTCTTTGTGAACACGATATCCCTACCGACAACCTCATACCCTATCAAACCGGACAGATCCCCTAAAAGATCCTGTGGTTTAATAATCCCATACATAGACGTAGGGATCGGAACAAAAGGTTCATCGATGGCATCAGTCTTAGAAACATGGAGTACACCCATATTCCTTGGAAGACTAATCGGTATAGCAGGAAGTATAGCCCTGCTCTTAGTAGTTTTATATGTCGAGACAGGAACATTGTCGTAAGTAAACACCATGCAATTTGATGGCATTGAATCACCCTCAAGAATGTTTACAGCGAAGTAGTCCGCCTTCAACAACTGATTGGCAACCTGCTCCACCAAAAGCCTGATGTCGTTTCTATGAATACGTCCACTGATGATTGGGTTTCCCGCAATCATCCTTTGGATTTGTTCTGATATTTTTGCCTTTGTAGTTGCCATTACTGTCCTTGTGCTATTTTACCTTCAGCATACTGAACTACTTCAGCACTAGAAAGGTTGATTCCTAAATATGATAAGGCGATTACTATAATATTTTGAATGTCGGACTGCTTCCACTCAAGCTGAGTAGATGCCCCCGAGCTGTAGGTAAGTGTACGACCTGATGTGGTATAACCAAATACAGGCTTTACCGGCTTCCTCAAGTAGAACACTGCGCCAGACTGTGCAGTCTCCGGGAACAGCTGAATCTTGTTCTGCTTGTTCATGATGCAAATCGGATCGTCAGCACTTACCGGAATCACCTGGGACTCCAAACGCTCAATCAACTCCTCTTCGTTAAGCACCTGTACCCCCGAGTAAACATTCCTCGCCAGGGTAGAATTGTACACAGACGTATACATACCTAGCAAGTGCATGAATCCGGCAGGAAGCGTAAGCACCCCTGCAGGAGTATCGGTTGTCAGGAAGGTATATTTCTCTTTGAATGGCGCTAAGCTGTCGTGTATCCTTTGGTTCTCTGAGTATATCTGTGGCTGAGCTGTGGCAGGTATCTTTGGGTTGTTGAAGTATTGGTTAAACAATACCATCTGTGACCGGTCCAAAATGTCATCGACCTCTTCGTGAGATACATAACCATTATGGTCCTTGTCAAGAACAAACAGTATTACCCGGTGTACGTCATTTATATCCATCAGAACCTATTGTTAGGGATGTTCACGGTTTTGCCAATCTGGGAACCGTCTCTCCAATTCTTATCGTTTATATAGCCCTTAGGACTATCATTCTTTGCATGCCTTGCGAAGTAGCTTTTCACCTGACCTTCGGTCTTACCGCCCTTGGTACCCCACTTCCCCCTGTGCTTTGCCTCACCACCCTTAAGGGTAATCTCCCGACCCGTCTCCGGGTTGGTGCCGGTAGCCTTCCAAGCGTGCTTACCGTCCTTTGCTGCCATTACTTTAAATAAAGCCACCTGCTAATTTTATTATCTGTTTTCTAAATATGATCACAAGCGCTGCTGCAAACAGGATCCAAAACTTTAGCGTCATCCATCTTAGGTCCGCCTTAAGTTCCTTGTTTGCGATTTGCGAATTGCGAACAGCAGACTTCAGTGAGTCTACCTGTCTGTCCCTGGTAGAGATATCCGCCTTAAGGATATTCTCAAGAGCTTTGTCCCGTATTGAGTTTGTGATGGTCTTGGTTTGGTATACTATCGAGTCCTTTGCTGTATAGGTTAGTACCCCCGAGCGGACCGAAATCCTGGCACCTCTTATGGTGCTGTCAAAATCCTTGCACGGTACGGAGTCAATCACCGTAACCAGGCTGTCCTTGTAGATGACAGTATCTTTAAGTTCTGTAATAACAGTAGTATCGTTTGCACAGTAACCCCTGCGAATAACCTCTTCGGCAACCTGATCAAACTTGACTTGGTCCTTCAACACCTGCCTTACAGGGTTGCAGGAGATGGCACTAACGAGAATTATTACGCTTAGGTACTTCAATTTCTTCAGGTTTAATAGCGAACAGCCGTTGAGAATAGTAGACCACATTCTCTAACCCATCCATCCTCTTCTCAAGATTCTGGATCTTTACCTGCACCTCAGCATTTGCCGCTAGTAGCGACTTCACGTCAGTGCGTATCTCATCGATCAATGTCCAAGAGACTACTCCGAAACATGTTATCAGACCGGGGGTTAAGTATGCTCTAATCTTATTCTCAACGACTGTATTCGCCATAATTAATCTTTGAAAACGCTAAGTAATTGAGCCTTAGCAAGTACCGTCAACTGCTCGTTGCTCTTGATGAACTCCTTCAGAGTTGCGGTATCGCTTGGGTCCAGTTCCAGCTTCTCTCCATTGAAGCACTTCTGCGCCCATGTGAAAAGCTTTAATGCGTCTCCTTTGTTGGCTGATACCAGCTGACCGGACAAAAGCTTGCCGAGGGTTACCTCTTTGTCGTCAATGTCCTTAACAGCGATGCCATCTAATCCTACTAATTGTTTGGTAAAATCTAACATGGTAAAATATTTAGCCAAAGTTACTAAGGACTTTAGCAATACATACCAAAAAAACCCCCTAGATTATGGTGACTCCGATAGCGTCTGCGATGAACGCATAGGCTGCATCGTTAGAGTCGTCCCAGTTCTCGTAGTCTGCACCGCCCATAGAACAGTTTCCGTTCTGCAGGGATGCTCCGGGGGTTACCACGTCATTACCTTCCCCATCCTGGGTGGTCACGTCAGCTGCCTTCAATTCATAGTAGAAGGTGGCGGAACTTGACAGGTTGTCGTTGATGATGATTGCAGAGATTTGCTCTGCTGATTTTACTCCTGATGCTGTCCAGATGGACACGGGTTGAATTTGCTTTGCCATTGTATTTGTGTTTAATTGTTAAGCTACCTTAAGTGTTCCTCCGTCATTCCATATATCCCCCGAGCTGAGTCCCGTTGCCGAGGTTGGAAGACTTCTGATATTAACCGTTGTCCCCTTGATGGTCATCTTGGCGTTGGTGTAGTCTGCGTTCACATAGAACTCCAGTCCACCACCCGTCCTGTTCTGGATGGTTGCGTTCTGACTAGATGTTGAAGGCTTGAGGAAGATGGATGCAGAGTTAGAACCACCTGCTGCCTCGACTGTTATGTATGGTTCTGTGGACTTGAACAGGGCAACCTCGTTGGTTGTTCCTGTGGTGATTACGGACAGCATGTTGGTGAAGCGGCCTGTTCCTGCTACGTCTAGTTTATAAGAAGCATTCGGACTAGCACCAATCCCTACATTCCCATTCTCGCCCTTAATCCATACCCTCTGTGTGAGAGATTGAAGGGTTGTTCCCGAAGCTGTTGCTGTTGCTGTAGAGATTATAACGTCACCGGGAGTACCTGCGCCTGTTCCTTTACCACCTGCGATGGTAATGTTACCACCAGCGAAGTCTGTACCAAATGCACCGCTACCGTTGATTGCACAGGATGCGCCATCTCCAGCAAACTGTGTATTACCTGACCACCTATTGCTACCAGTCCCAAAGAATACTTCATTAATAGGTTGCCAACGATTACCGATTACTAATTCTGTTCCACTTGCTCTTGCTCCAACTCCGATTGCAATTCCTCCAACACCATTTGAAATTGCACCTCTCCCTATCGCAATAGATGATTGAGATGACGCAGTTGCTTCAGTACCTAATGCAGTAGAATCTAACCCGGTGGCACTTGAAGTTGACCCAATAGAAATACTACCATCAGCAGTTGCAGTCGATAAACCACTTACATTTCCAATAGATATTGAACCTGAGCCTGCACTTCCAGTTCTGTTAAAACCATTCGTATCTACTCGCACAGCTCCTGTCACCCTCGCTGTCCCCTGCACATCAAGCTTGTAGCCGGAGTCTGTAATTCCTCCAACGGTGACGTTCTTAGTGGAGCGGAACATTGTCATGATAACATCTCCTGTTCCCGGTTGTCCAGAACTACCCCCAGTGAAATATAAATCTGCGTATGTGTTATGTATAAAGGCCGCACCATTCACAGGCCAAGCTAGAGAAGTTCCAGCCATACCAATATGCATGTACCTATTATTAGCGCCAAATACAATTGCACCTGCACCTCCTCCATTAGTGTTGTGAATTACTTGGCTAAACGCAGAAGCAGCATTAATGCCCAATTCAAATGAGCCAGAAGCGAAGCTTGTCGTAGGAACCCCTACAGATAACTTATAACCACCTAAGGCAACCGTCCTATTCCCTGTCAGTGTACCATCACTGTTGTATATATTAGTAGATGTAGGTAGAGCGGATGTGGATAATACCCCCGAGCTGTCAGCAACTACCATCCTTGATCCGGTACCGGACAGGTCTGATACCTTGATCTTACCTGAGGTAGACTCCCATGCATAGTGATTACCTATCACACTTGTCACCGTTGGGTTATAGTAGATCCCCCTGATATCGCCAGTAGCAGTAGCAGACTGATTTATAGTGGTAGTGATGCCTAGGATTGCCTGAGGCTGAACATAGCTTGCATTCAGAAGAGAATGCTTGATGTTAAAAAGGTTGGCAATCGGTGCAGCTACAGGACCCTGATAGATGTCAAACACCGAATCAGCTAGCGCTGGATTGGTAGTGTTTACAAACCCGAATCCAATATAACCAGCACTACCGCAGTGGTTTGATATGTATGTGTATAGGCAGTTGTTTGTAAGACCACCAAGCGAAGCAGAAACTCTACTCACACCACGGATCTCGCCATTAACATCAAGCTTGAATCCGGCATCTACAGTACCACCGACCGTTACGTTGCCAGTTGAGAAGAACCTAGTGGTTGTTGTTCCAGCAATATCAAGATAACTACCAGACAGGGTTACCGTACGATTCCCTGTAAGGGTTCCGTTTGAAGTATAGATATTCGCAAACGCAGTTGAAGCTACCGTCTCAAACCTTTGAGTTGTTGCATTTCTTACAACAACTGAGTATCCCCCCGAGCTGTAAGCCTCAGCACCTTCCTTAAGTATCCCAGCCTTGTGTAGTATATCCGATAGTACCTTCATATTAGTTTTTTATAATCCAAAGAATCCCATTGTCCCCATCGGGTCAAACCCTCCCAGTACAGGTTCAGCTTCATAGAACGTAATCCTCCTCCAGTTAGTCGCATCGTTACCCAGTGTCAACTGAGTCTGAGATACGTTGTTCGTAGGAGCAGCAGTACCCTGCAGCTGATAGGCGAATGTCATAGACTGGTCAGTACCGGATGTGTTCCTGTACTGAGCAGACAGAGTACCTTTAGTCCAGTTAGTCCCTGACAGCGTACCCCATGTGTTATCGTCAGCTGTCATCCAAGAGGCGATGGTCACGTTGTTCCCGTTAGCAGGAGTGACACCAGTAACCGTAATCGTAGCAGCAGCTGCTGCAGTGGTGGTTGAGATCTGTTCAGTGAACCAGTCGTTGGTTGAGTTGTCAGGTCTGAATACAATCATCACAGCACTCGTACATGTACCGCCAGTATTAGTGAACACAGGGTTAGCCGCCCATGTCCCATTGAACCTCGCCCAGAACGTATTCATGGAGACGTTAGAGGTAACGGTAGAGTTACCCACGTTATTCCAAGTCTGTCCTCCAGTGGTACTGTTCGTCCATGCGACATTACCCCTCTGTTGAGTGTACACCACCACCAAGTCCCCTTCCAGCATCGAAGCCGGGGGAGTGATTGTTATGGTGGTTGTTGCGTTAACCGCAGAAGCACCATCAACAGGGACAGCGGTTACACCAAAGAATGTTGCCATTAGTAGAAGTAGATTGAGTACGCTCCGTTCTGAATATCGTTTTTAATATCGTCATCAATCATCGTTGCCGGATAGACAAACGGTGACCGTGACAGATGGTTAACAATGTATCCCCCTTCCCAGTCATTGCATTCAGCAATCAGGTGAACCTCGTCACCGATCACCACCTTTTCAAAGAGTTCAATAATTCTTGTCATGTTATTTATATTTCATATCCATCTACCTGAACGTACACAGTCATAGCAGCAGAGGTCGTAACCCTGAGCACATGATCTGCAGTTGTCGATACAAATGGAACTGTAAAGCTTTTTACTACACCCGGCTTGGAGTTGGCAGAAGGAGCAAACTCACCTCTGAATATGGCAGGGTCTGTACCTGCACTGTAGGTAGTATCCCCCGATGCTCCTTGCCATACAGTCACAATACCAGCAGTGGTACCGCCAGTAGTTATGGTCAGGCTGCTCACAGCAAACCTTCTTCCTGCAGCAGGAGTCCAAAGGGCAACACCCGTCTGCTGAGTGGCGTATTCACCATCTCTGTGTATGATCGTGTATCCAAAGTTATGTGGGGCAGGTCCTGTGTCTATTCCTCCAAGGAACTGCTGAGCAGAACTGAGAGTCACGAAATGAGAAACAGTTGCACCCAAGGTGGTGACAGTCCTCAACCTGACCTGCCTGTATCCCTGTGTGAGAAGTTGATAAACCCTTCCTGCAGTGGGGGTGATGTTCTGACCGCTCACCCATATATCTTGACTTCCTTCAAACACCTCAAGGGTAACCCAGTTGGTATTGTCGGCAGTACCTTCAATTATAAACGTACCAGTGGTTGTGGTTGCTATTGCGACTGTAATCGAGTTGGCTCCGTCAACGTTAAATGTTGAAGCAGAGTTGGCAGCTGTACCTAGGTTAGCAGGGTTGACCCTTATTGAGAATCCCGGACCAGTTCCTGCAGCGAGTATACCGACAGCGGTATCGTTAGCGCCATTACCAGCAAGGGCAGTGTCAGTCTTCAATCTGTCCCAAGTTGTCCCGTTAAAACCTTCTATACAAGATCCAATGTGAGGAGCAGTAGGGTTAGCTGTAGCATCTCCAAGAGCAACAGCTGCTGGGAGTTCAGTGTCAACCGTTCCGTCAACCGTGATGGTGTTGCCACCGTCTTGGATTGTAACAGTTCCGGAGACAGGCTGAGTCGCAGGGAAGTTTGCCACACTGATTGTTTCAAGTGCAGCAAGAGAAGTTGATCCTATCTCTACAGTTCCACTCACTGGCTGAGTCGCAGGGAAGTTGGATACGGACACAGAACCATCCACAGTCAGACTCCCACCATTGTCAGTGACAGGGATGGATGCGTTCTGGACAGATACGTTCTGAGTACCAGTACCTGCGTTGGCGGTAACAGTACCACTCACGGTGACACTACCATCCACAGTCAGGCTTGACCCGTTGTCAGAGATAGGCACTGCTGACTGATCAGATGCTATTACTACTGGCGCACTATTCGCACTCGTTGCTTGTCCGTTCGGGTTACTCGGGTTATATGACATGTTATACTATTTGCCAGTTTGAGTTATCAGATATAAGTGTAATAGATTCATACACCTTGTTTATTGTTGCTGTTGTACCACCATCAATTGTTTCTGTTCCGTTTCCGTCTATTGTCAACGCCCCCGAACCAGCTACTTTTTTGATGATGATTGTTGCTGTATTACCCACAGCAGTAGGTAAATTAATCGTGAATGCTCCACTTGTTGTATCTGCTTTAATGATTTTAGTTCCTGATGTTGCTGTCTCTGAGTATGTGGTAGTGACAGATGCTACGCTGTATGCGCTAGAAGCACCCAATGTCACCCAAGATGTTCCGTTGTAAACATTCAACGCTGTTAACGTATTGTCATACACCACCAATCCAGCAGCAGGTGTACCGATTGCATTCTTCTCAGTTGTTGTCATCCGAGGCGGAAGGAAACCCTTGGTTGTAGAAGTTACTTCTAGAAGTGCTGATGCATTAGTAGCACCTGCAAATGAACCAATAAGCAAGCCTCTTGTACCAATGTTGGTATAAACACTATTCTCAAATCTAAATACATCAGCTTTCAATCCTGCCCTATCAGCAGTAGCATCTCTAAAGTAAATGCCATTTGTTGAAGATATGTTTATGTTATAGGTTGTTCCTACTCCATACAATGACTTGGTATCTGCAATGTATATATGGTCTGTAAACCTCGCAGTGCCGTTGACATCTAATTTATAAGCAGCATTCGGACTAGCACCAATACCTACGTTACCGTTCTCGCCCTTTATCCAGACCCTATCTGTTAATGTTTGTAGTGTAGTTCCGGATGCTGTGGATGTAGCAGTTGAGAATATAATATCACCAGCTGTTCCTGTGCCTGTGCCTTTACCGCCTGCGATGGTTATGTTACCTCCTGCAAAGTTCGTACCATTTGCACCGCTTCCGTTGATTGTATATGCAGTTCCTGCACCTGCTTGACTATTCCTAATCTTACCACTACCAAAATATACATTTTGAATAGTATAGAAATAATTTGCTGCAACAAATTCATTTGCAGCAGCAACCGATTGATAACCTATTGCTATTGCAGCAACACCCGAAGCACCTGCAACTGAACCTAAAGCAGTTGCTGCCTCACCAGTTGCCGTAGCACCATTACCAATACTTATACAACCAACAACTGTTGCTTGTGATGATGCACCTATTGCGATTGAATTTTGAGCACTTGCAGTTGCAGGAGTTCCATTTGAAGGAGATATTGTCAAAGAATTACTGCCATTGGACCCTGTTCTATTGACAGAAAAAGTACCATCTAAATTATTAACCGTTAGCATCCCACTCACCCTCGCAGTGCCGTTGACATCGAGCTGATACAAACCACTGTCGGTAGTAGTTCCCAAAAGTAGCCTTCCATAGATTGCAGAGGTTACTGTTGAGCTGTTACCTATTACTGTAGTGTTAGAACCAAGACCTGTTGCATCGTTTCCAATTACAATTTGGTTTGTTTGATTATTGCCTAACGCAGCACTTCTTCTACCAATAAATATTGAATTATTTGCAGTAGTTAAAGAAGCAGACCCAGTAAAATATCTTCCAGCATCATCACCAACTGCAGTGTTACCACTACCTGAATTTAAGTTCATAAATGTTGATGCACCAACTGCAGTATTAACAAATGCATCGGTATTACTTAACAATGCTGAAACTCCTACCGCAGTATTTAAACTACCTGTTGTATTATCTCGTAATGCAGTGTTACCTACCGCAGTATTAAAATTTCCAGTAGTATTTGCATTTAATGTTTGTGAACCAGCAGCAAAATTTGAAGTTTGATTGCCAGCACCTTTGCCTATTCTTTGTGAATTTATATACACATCCTTCTCAAACGAAAGCGTATTGCTGCCCATTGTAACAGTCCTATTCCCTGTCAACGTCCCATCAGTAGTGTAAATATTCCCAGCAGCATTACTCACCCAAGCAGTTCCATTATAGAAGTCATTGGTATTGGTGGTTGAGTTGTACACCTGTAGTCCTGTTGCAGGAGAGGTGATGGCGTTACGTTCTGTGGTTGTGAGGCGAGGGGGAAGGAAGCCTTTGGTTGTGGAATTAAATGCTACTATTGCACTTGCAAATGTAGTCGGAACACCTCCAGCTAATTCAACTACAAACGATGTTGCTCTTGCAAATACATTTCCAGTAAAATCTAAACTTGCATCTAAAAACAGATTACCATTAGATGCCTGATTCACTCTTAATCCTCCATTGAAAGGAACAAATATCTGAGCGCCAGTAACAGTTAAATTGCCACTAACAGTTAATCTACCTGAATTAACAAGACCCCTTAAATGAATTGTTCCTGTGCCATCAAGTGATGAGTTTGCGTCAATATACAAATTGCCCCCTGTTGTAGCAGTACCTCTTATTGCAGTCTCTGTAAGCATCCATATACCTACATTTGATGTAGTACCTGTATATAATGCCCCACTCACCCTCGCTGTCCCCTGCACATCAAGCTTATAACCTGCGTCTGTAAATGTGCCACCTGTTTGGATTAAAACATTCCCTGTAGAGGTGAAGAAACGTGCAGTCTCAACACCACCCGGCTGCATTCTTATATCATGACCGCTTGTAGCTAAGTTTAACCTACCGCCACCAAAGCTTACAGAACCAGCACCCAAGTTTAGTACCCCTCCATAGTTAGGATTCCATATCTGTAATACAGGTGCAGTATTGGTAGAAGCTTGGAAAATAAAGTCATCATTAGGACCACCAGTAACCCCTGTATTCCTGAAGATTAATTTATTCTCATTAGCTCCAGATACGCTATATGATAATACACGAGTAGTTGAACTGAGTGTACCATCAGCAGTGTAAATGTTATCTCCACCCATTCCTACCCAACTAGTTCCATTGTAAACATTGGCAGCAAGTGTAGTGGTGTTGTAGATGACAAGACCAGTGGCAGGTGATGCAATAGCGTCACGCTGTGTGGTGGTCATACGGGGAGGAAGGAAGCCTTGAGTGGTTGAAGATAGTTCAAGTATAGACGTTGCGTTTGCTAATCCAATGCCACCAATAAGAACTCTGTCTAACTTTGACACTATAGGACTTGCATAGTTCCGCCCATCCCAATACGTCAAAAGATTTGTTGAGGTATTGTAGAATGTAAATGCAGGGTTTGAGTTATTTATAGCAGTAATAGTAAATGACATTCCACTTCCTGTTCCACCAATAGATGCAGCAGGAACAGTAAATGTTTCACCTAATTGAATTTTTGTTTCTCCTCCGAATATAAATACTCCTGTAACTATACCTCCTGATACCGTAACACTTACGTTTACACTTCCAGTAAAATTACCTGTTGCAACTACTCCACTATATGTTCCATTAGTATACCCCGTTCCACCAATAATAGATAGTGTAACGCCTTGCCAAGCTGATAGATTTGGCATCGTGGCAATTGTACCTCTATTTAAGTAGAGTCCTAATACATTTGACCTTAAATCTAAAGACGCAACACCTGTTGGACTGTCTCCGCTCTGACCTATTAAAATGTTTGCGAATTGCCCATCTCCAAACTTTACTGCAGCAGAACCCCAGCTTCCTGTACTTATTTGAGTAATCCATCCTGTGTTTGCTGCAATTGTAAACTTATTATTACCATTTGTGCTTCTAAAGTAAACCGCATTATCAAATGTAACATCCCCACTCACCCTAGCCGTTCCATTCACATCCAACTTATACCCTGCATCGGTGGTGGTTCCGATACCTACGTTACCAGTATCCCATGCACGTATTCTAATATTGCCTTGACCGTCTGCGAGAATGATGTTATTGGATAGAGTTGCAGTAAGACCAGATACCTGTGACCCTATTACCGTATTATATGAACCAGTTGTTATACCAATAGACCCACTTGATATAGTAGAAATTATTGTATTATGGATTCCAGTGGTTATTCCAAACCCAGATTGACGACCAATAAAAGTATTGAAAGTGCCACTGGTCAAAGAGTATCCTGATACGTGTCCAACAATTGTATTGCCAGATCCAGTGTCAATAATTCTACCTGCAAATGCACCTAGTAGTACATTTGAATTAGCGGTGGTAGCTAAATTACCAGCACTGAATCCTACAAATACATTTTGGTTACCAGTTGTTGTAGAGCTTCCAGCTAATTGTCCAAGAACAACAGTTCTAAAATCATTACCATTACCCCTTCCGACTCTATTATTATTAACAAAAATATCTTTCTCAAATGAAAGCGTGAATGCTCCCATTGTAATAGTCCTATCCCCAGTCAACGTACCATTATCAGTATAGATATTAGTACTTATTGGTGTATATCCCAATGCTCCTGTAACGTCACCAGATGTCAGTGTAACTGCGCCAGTTCGTGTGTTAAACGAAGACACACCACTGACAACATCCGCCCATGACAGAGCACTACCGTTAGTAGTAAGGAACTTACCTGAGTTGCCGGACTGAGATGGGAAGGCAGATGTGAATCCATAAGCACTGTCCCAGTTAGATATCTTGGTTCCTGTGATTCCAAAAGCAGGATGTGCTGTGAATATAGGATCGGTTTCTGTTGTCAAGAATGCAGGTGCTCCTGTTATCTTAGACCATGCCAAGGCTGTAATCCATGATGGATTAGAATAGCTTCCACCGAGCGCCACATACGTAGACGCTGCAGTTCCTGTTGTCAGATATGTGCTGCTGTCAAGCGTACCGTCACCCTTCACAAACTGTGAAGCAGTTCCCCCGAGCCACCCAGATTTGGCTGTGTTCTTCCAAAGACCCGTAGCCAAATCGTAGTATAGAATATCCTTGTCAGCTGCAGATGTGATGAGGACGTTATGCAGCTCATCAAGTTCAAAACCGTTCTGTATGTTATAGATAATCCTACCAAAGCTGGGAGTAGTCCTAGCAACAAATCCTATAAACACCGTATGGTTAGGCTGAACAGGAGGAGTCCTTGTTATGTATCCTGCGTCTGTAGCAGACAGCCACACCTTGTCTCCATCAAGCAGTGTATCAGTAGTGAACGGATGAGGAGCATTACTCCTTGTATCCAAGTCGTGAAGAGTACCTATAGCAGCTACCTGACCGTCTGCATTGTGTGCGATATCCTCAACAACCACACCAAAGGTCTTGCTAGAAGAAGCCTCTGAGTTTGCCTGTGCAAGTAGAATGTTAGGTCTGTTTCCCGTGGAACCCTGCAGGTAAACAATCTTGCCCTTGTGTATTGTAGATCCTGTGCTGTTACGTGCAATGATTGCGATCTTCTCAGCGTCATCAACAATGCCGTCATTGTCTGTGTCATACACAGCCTTGGTCATGTACGTGGCGCTTAGATCTGGAATGTCTGCAGCATTGAGAGTGTCCCAATACGTATCGTAATCAGTAGCACTAGTCTTCCTAAGATACTGACCAGTGGTTCCACCTGCAGCGACACCCGGTCCAACCATTCCTCCATTACCAGAATGCACTACAACCTTGTAAGCGTCAGTGGCAGGAGCAGTGGCAAAGGATACATTCACCGAGTTGTTACTAGTGATAGTCACGTCCGTTAGGACCTGAGCACCGCTCGTAACCTCGTACACCTGAACGAGAACACAGTCATCGTTTAGGTTGTGTGAAATACTGTAAACCGTATTAACTCCATCGCCAACATTCTGACAGAACGCTGCATCAATAGGAAACTGAGAGACTGCATAGTCTCCTAAGTCGTATGGAGGTATTGGTAGATTAGTGTGAACACATGGAACGTGATTGCGCAGGATCGCCATGAGGTCCTCGTACACGTCATAGATTCCTTCTTGAGTAGCACCCCCGATCAGCAAGACTCTCAGCATGTCAGTCAAATGACTGAACAGTGTCTGAGCTTTCTCAAAGTCAGGGAAGTCGCCATTACATTCAATGGACTTCTGTCTCAACACCTCGATCATGGGGATCAGGTCTTCAATCGGCTCGGGGGTACACGCCTCAGCTGTAACCGTTTTACTGATTGTCTCCTGTATACTTAACCATGCATATGTCTGGTGAGAGTATGTGAGTGTAGATGCAAGTGTAATCGTGTACACTGCATCGTAATAGCTTCCGTTATGCTGCAGGTTGATCGCTGCAGTTGTACTTGTCTTGGTCCCCGTAGGGATGCTCACAGCTGTCCACAGTCTGGTAGGAGCAGTGTTGCTGTAGTTGGGAACGGTGTAGATAGTACTATCCGAATACGACAGGTTCGGGGTGAACACATCAAAGTTCTCTTTCATCACCAATCCAACAGGTTCGTATTGGAATACGAAGTTCCTAGTGAACGTACTGATCACAAGGTCAGTGGTCCTGATCTCGTACTTTATGTTGTATGTTCCGCACTGGACACCGCCAGTTGAACTGAGTCTAAGTCCTGTAGAAAGAGTGCCCCCCGAACTGGTAATATCAGGAGTAGCAAAGTTACCAGTCCTTACGTAGCCGTCCGGCTGTGTAATTGTAAAAATACCTACTGCACCGACAGGGAATGTAGTCGCATCTGTCAGTACAAGTGTGGGGGCACCAGTCAGATCGTATCTGACGTTGAAGGATATACTGGGTACGGTCGGCATAGTATTGCAAATTTCCAAAACTTATTCTCCACATCCTTAAAAAACGCACTATGAAAAAGCCCCGAGCTAGAAAACTCAGGGCGGGTCCACCAAACAAAAACCAAACGAGAGACTATTTTTTCGCCTTAGACTGGATGGTTTGAAAAACCTTTTCACCTTTAGCGCTACTTACACAGAAGCTGACCAATTCCTCTACCGGCTCTGAACCAGTAGTCCTGGCAACAGTAAGAATTGCTTCTCCATTTGGCCAGGTATAACGAGAGCTTTCGCTGTCAAATATTAGTACACCTTTGCTCAGCGCCCTGTTAATCACAGCCTTCATAGAGGCTTGCTTATTGGCAACCAAATCAAGGAATCCCTTTGGATCTGTATCAGCCATTGTCTCGAGCTCATTTCTCATAACCTCCATAGGCCTGGTATCATCCTGGCCAAGTGCTGCTATGTAGTTCTTAACATCGTCAGCAGTGAGATCGTAAGCAACATTAAGAGCCTCCCTTTTCAGGTTACGGTTCTTACGCTCCTTCTCACTCCTTACGCTTTCGTCAACGAGCTCAAATAAGGCATCTTTAGTGGTATCTCTGTTTGGATTTGATGCATTGTAATTACACAAGCTGAGGTAGCTGTGCATCTCCTGGTGAGCAGCTGTTCCACCCATAAGCACCAGCATTCCGCCTTGGCTTCCGTAGAAATATAGATCATGGAAACTATGGTCTCCGTCAGCAGTAACCGCCCTTACAGCAGCAATGTCAACGAACTCCTGCTTCTTCTCATCATAGATTTGATCAACAGGAGGAATGGATCTTACAGATGGCAATGCCCACTTTGTGGGGTCCATTGGATTCCTTTGGATATTATGAATCCTATAAACAACTTTTTCCCCTTTCTTGATCTTGGTAGATTCAATGAGTTCAGGGGACAGATTGTTGAACAATTTTGTCTTCTTCATTTGTTATGGTTTGGTTTAAAAAAGAAGGGGGCAGGTATTACCCCACCCCCTGTTAGATTAGAATACAGTCTTCAACTTGAAGGTTTGCTGAGCTCCGAGGATCTCAAGACCCTGTACGGATTCGTAGTGAATCTCAAGTACAGAACGCTCGTTTGTCGGAACAGGAGCCAGACCACCGAGAAGGATCTCACGATACTTCAAATCGGTTCCGTCACCAGCCATATAACGAACCCTCATACGATCAACCATCTGACCGTCTTGAGTCTTGATCTTATCAGCAGGTACACCGTAGATACTGTCCTTAGCGTTATAACCGCCAGTAAAGTTTACGATGTTCTTGTGATCAAGGATAGGCAAGTACTTCTTGTAGAAGGTACGTCCGTAGATCTTCACGGTGTCAATACCGAGATCCAACTCTTTACCAGCAATCTGGAAACGAGCACCTTGAGACAACAGCTGAGAGTTACCCAGGTTGTTGAACAGGTTGTCGAACAGGATGTTGGAAGAGGTTCCCAAGAAGAGGAAGTAAGTCAAAGGAGCACGATCCTTATTCAGGTTCTGAGTCAGCTTACCCCAATCGTCAAGGTCAAGAACACCAGTTACATCAGTGCTCAAGTCTTTACCCATAGAAGTTACATACTGATCCATACCCATTGTGGTTTGGATAGCTTTACCTTCAGCATCAGCCAAGTAAGGAGAAGAGTCAGAGAACTTGCTAGAGCTCTTACGTCCAAAGATCATAGCAGCAGAGATGTCGTTACGGAACTTCATCAAGCTTTCGTGCTGACCTTTATACATGTAGAAAGGCTTACCATTGAACTCAGTCTCAACCTTAGAGGCCTTCTCGATATCAGTGATAGAGAACTTACCTTTGAAGATCTGAACTTGGTTAGCATACTTGGTAGGGCTCCACCTCTTAGCATCAGGAGAAAGAGAACCTTCACCGGCAGCGTTAGAGAAGAAAGAAATCTTACCACCGTTAGCAACACTCAAGTCGCCATCTGCAGCGTCAACATTCTTTACGGTTATTGCGCTAGTACCACTGTTCTTAGCAGTTACGATACCAACCTTACCGCTTGGGAAGAGAACTTGCTCACCAACGTTCACATAAGCAAAAGCGTCAGCATCGATTACGAGAGTCAGGGTATCACCAGCAACAGCACCACCAGAGGTAACAGTTGCCAATACATACAGCTCATCGTTTACGAAATGATGGTACTCAGGGACAGAGCTAACTTCAGAGCGACCTGTCAGTTCCATAATATCTAAGAAAGAAGATTCTTCGTTTGTGATGTCGAGAATCTTATTCAGGATTTCCCTTTGATCAAGGAAGTTCACTGAAGAAACGTAGGATTTTTGAATCCCGCCAATTGTTCCAGGCATTTGTTAAAAGTTTAAATTATTTTGAGATGCCCCTGGATAAAAATGCGTTCAGCAATCCGGAAGTAAAGTCCCCCGAACTCTCTGTAGGCAAATCTCCAAGGGAAGTACTTGGGTTTTTGATCTCTTTAGTCACCTCTGACCGTCCAAGGGTTTTACCAAAATTGATCAAGGCTTTCTCGAACACTTCTGGATTCTGACTATAAGCAACGGTCTTATACCATTTGTTATAGTCTAGCTGGCCCTCTTCCTGTGAGAACTGTCTAAAAAACTTATCATTATCAATGGTCATATCAACCATCGCATCTGCGTTTGGCACCTCGAATTGGAACTCATCTTCGCCACTCTTAATACTAAATTTTTTAGCACTAAGGAGCTGACGAGTTGCTTCGTTGTTTCTAACAGACTCCTCAAACTGTTGCAACAGTTCTTGGGTGTTGTCACTGCCAGGTTCCGGGGCCTGGAAGTTTTTTTGCCATTCAAGATACTTATCACGAGACTTGGATGCTTGCACCTTGAGCAATTCTCTGCCCAGTTCGGCCTCATCTTCGCCCCATTCATCGGCATCTAATTTGTACTTGTCTAGGACTTCCTGCTTGAAAAGCTTGTCGAAGGCTTTATCAGAAAGCTCAGAATACTGCTCACGAAGATCACGTCTCATGATTTCCTCGTCAGTCATCTTTGTGAAGTCCATTGACTTGGCTTGCAGATACGGTGTGATGTCACCAGTTTTTTCATAGAACTCAACGACTCCTTTAATGAAATCGTCTTTGAACTTATAGTCAGCATCTACCTTTGCCGCAGGCTCAGGAGTTTTTTGTGCTGCAGTCTCTGCTGCAGTATTATCAAAACTTGCATTTTCTGCAGGTTTTGATACTGAATCTGCTACTGATTCAGATGCTGGCGCTCCTGCTGTCTTAAAATCATCAGGGGTTGCGCTTGAAAAGTCGAACTCGTTCATAGGGTCTAGTTTGATTACGCAAAGGTTTTTCTATAATGTGGATAAACAATGGAATTTAGGGGGTGATAGTTATGACATCTCCCCTTCCTGTTCTATTTCTTGTTCCGGCATTTGTTGTTGCATTGGCTGCTGCATTGGTTGCATCATCTGTGGCATCTCATCATCCTCTATCTCATCATCCACATCTCCGTTCTTCAGTTTCTGAACAGACTTTTTACCACGGTTCTCCATCTTCTTTGATTTCAGCTTTCCTGTTTGGCGCATCTCCTCAAGCATAAGCTCGTATTGATACTTCATTTCAAGAAGCTTCCCTTCAAGCTCTTTTTCTACCTGGATCAGCTGTGACTTAACCTGTGCTTCCACCTGCAAGGTTTGCTGCTTGGCTTGCTCTGCAGCTTGAGCCGACTGCATCTGAACTTCAGCGTTCTGCTGCTGTTGCTGCATAGCCTCTTGCTGTGCTTGCTCTCTGCGTTTCTTAATCTTATACGCCAATAGTTGCTGAGCAACCTTTAGGTTGTCGGTATTCTGTATGATGATAGCATCCTCTATATCTAGCATTCCATTTGCCTGTCCTGCTTGGACTTGTTGCATCAGCATGCCCCTCTGCTCATCTGTTGGTTTGTCTTCTATAAATATCCCGAACTCGTGAAGCGCTAGGTTAGGTGATACCTGGAAGAACCTCATGGTGTTTGCGCCAAGAGATCTTACGTAACCCTTAACCCCACCCACAGCAGCAACGTCCTGTAATCTTAGGATGATGGCATTTGCCAAAGACTCCAACAGTTTCTTTTCGCCACTAATAATGTGGGCAAGAGAGTTATTGGTACCCTCGTATGCAAGCTTAGCAACTGTAGTCAGCGTCCTCGGATCAGGAGTAGAACCGTCAGTCATCTCGTTCATGCCGGTGATATCACGCAACATTTGGATGTGGTTCTGTATGATTTGGTAGTAGTTCATTACGTCACGACCTAGTCCATTCTCCAATTCTTCAATTGGTTTATAGTTGGTCATGCGTCCTTGTGCATCAGCTTTCCTGTACACCAGGGTACCTGTCTTATTATATAGGTCAAGTACTTTCATAGGTGAAAGCTTCTTACCTCCGGCACCAAGCGGAATATCCTCAAGTGCTCCCATCTCAATCACGATACCTTTAGGCCTTGCCTGGTTGATGGCGTTCTGCATCCTGTACCATGCAATCTGAATGGCATCAGCTATAGGGATTAGCTGCTCCATCATACCATATGCACGCATGTCCCAGAACTCAGGAGCGCAGATATGGTACGACAGCTTAGTATCCATAAGGCTTGACTTGGCACGCTTCATGTCTGTGCACAAGCCGTAGTCAAACAAGTACTGTGTATCAATAATCCACTTGCCTTTGTATACTACCTTGTAAGCAACTCTATCATATTTTTCTTTTCGCTTGTTCCGGTCTTCGTACTTGGAACGAGCGTATATTTTATTTCCACGCCTATCCACTCTTTGTTCGTACACCATCTCATTGACGGAGAATAACTCAAGGTCGAGTAAGCGAATCCTGAATTTGTCATATCCTTTGTTGTAGATTGATAACGAAGAAGGCCACTCCTTAGGATTGCCATACTTACCAATAACATTCTTGGCAATATCCTCATACTGCTCGGGAGTGAACTGATTACCTGCCATCTGCTTCAAATCGGCAATGGTCATTTCGATAATCTCACCAACGTATGATGCATCTGAAAAATCGTTCTTCTTGCAGTGATTGATCAGGATGTTCCTTGGATTGATATTTCTAATCTTGATAGCGCCATTGGAATCGATATACTCCTTGTACCCTGCAACACCGTAATCAAACAAATCTTCTTTAATCCTCTCACGCAGCTTCTCAGCTTCATTCTGCTCGAGGACCAACTTAATCCCCTGCTCAGCTTCGATTGCCATCTGATGCTTGAACGTGTAGTTCATTTGAATCTCCAACTCCTCCATGTCCTTGGCCTCGTTTGGCTCTAGCTGCAGTACAGGATCTTCTAGCAAGGCAGGATCTACTTTCATAGCCTGCTCCCTCATCAACAACTTGGCTTTTGATTTCGCAAAGAAATCCTCAACCTCGTCATTTGCCAGCGCATCTATTGGCGTGGCATCTATGTTATAGCCAATCTTGTTAAGTTTACCAATTGCAATCCTTCTGAACTTTGGAACGATAGGAATGATACTCCAGTCGATTGCTAGCCAATCTTCTTTAGACTCCTCTGCTACACCCAACAACGGTCGGTACTTGTTTATACTTTGGTTTCCCATCGCATACGACTTAATGACTTCGTAGCGATATCGGGCGTGGTAGAACATCTCCCTGGGATTGTCATTTTCAAAACTTGACCAGGCTGCTTTGCAGAATTGTAATACCCAATCTCTACCCTTTTCGGATGGACTAATCAGGTGTGAAGGAAAACCAGCATTCATATTTTATGTGCTTTAAAAAAGTCAGAGACATCTCGTACTGCTGACAAATCTTGTTTTACTGTCTTGGCTTGGTCTGCAATCAATGCATAACCCGCAGCCATTGCGCCATCGTATGCGGTAGTGTTTGATATATCGAACTCCAACCACTCTTTGACTATGTCTTTGAAAAAGACACGTTCGCAGTAGTCGTTGATGTAAGCCTCGGTGAGCTCGGCTATGTGTTGGTGTGTCTTCGGAGATGCAGCTATACCTGGTTGTGTTCTTTCAGGTAGCCACATAAGGAAGTCTCCGTACCCCCTATCGTTGAAGTAGTGCATGACCCCCACTTTCTGATTCTCAAACAGGATCCTGCAACCGTAGTAGACTGCTGTCTTCAGCATGTCCTCATAGAAGATCTGAACAGACTCGGGGCGATATATATACTTACACACGAATGCGTAGTTATACGGGTCGTGTTCCTGGGCAGCATTGAATTTCTGCAATACCAATCCTGCTCCATTTGAACGCCTTCCGTCCTGCGTTTGATTGTGATCCACCGGGTCAACGCCCATGACAAAACCATGGTTGTTGGGGGTGAACGATTCACCTCGTTTCACAATCCTGTTGCTTTCTTCTTCCTTGTCAAATAACTTCACCACTTCCCACCTGCCATTCTGTGATGGCTCCCATATCACCTTGGTGTCTTTTACGCCACCCTCCCAAACAAAGTTTCCCCTGGTTGTCAGGTTATCCTTCCAGCTCAGCCGGTCAAGACGTTCGTTCAACTTCATTGCGTTGTACAAACATTTTGATCCGTCTATCCTAAAGGCCTCTTCCCAACTCAGCGGTTCCTTGCGGATTACAGAGCTGAGAGCTCGGGGGTCATTTGTCAAGAGCTTCCGCTCCTCTAGTATCTCATTCAGCGCTTTCTCCTTATCTGCATAACCAAACTCGTCATAGTAACGTGTCTCGTCAGCAGGACAGAAGTAGCGGTATAATCCTGATGCTGTCCTCTTCCCGGGTTTATTGTTCTGGTCAGAGTTTACCCATATCTTCTTGAATGGTTCACCTCCCTGCTCCATGTCTTCCACAGTTGTGGTCAGGAGCGACTTACCAATAATCCTTCCCTCGTCATCTAGGTGGCAGTACCTTGTTACTAGGTATCGCTCCCATACATTAACCTCGGTAGTCTTACCAACCTCATCTCCCAGGTATCGATGGAGCTTCTGTCCGTCATAAGAGATCGCCTCCGATGTCTTCCAGTCAATCATACTCTCCAGCTCATCCTCTGCCCGGATCCTGTTGGCGTTCTTACCTTTTACTACGGTATTGTAGAATCGTAGTTCCGATGTAGGTGTAAGTCCTTTACTAGCATCAAACACAGGAACGAAGAAGTCAGGTAACTTTTTGAAAGGCTGTATAACCGCCTTACGAAAAACTGTCTTCGCATCTGAACCTGTCTTGGACTGAATACCTGCCTGGGCATTCTTGCTTCGGGAGGTGTATTCATAAAGAAACACGCCACCCCTAAACGTCTTACCCTGCCTACGCTTTGTAATCTCCACCATTCCGAAACACTCCGGATCTTCTATACAATACTGCAAGAAGTAGAAATACTTACGGTCGGTATCACGGTACTTAGGTAGTCCGGTATCCAGGGTCCAATAGCATAGGTAGAAGTAGTGCAGTCCGGTTATGTAGACATCGTTTCCGTTTGATCGGAACCAAAACCCATTTAACCTACGGTCCCACTCCTGCTGCCTGAACTGTTCAAGCACTGGGTCAAAGAACTCTTTATCCTCTTCCTGTCGCTTCTGCTCCCTCTCACTGAGTTTATCATAATCCTTGGGAAGCTTGGTAGCCTCCCAATACTGTTCTGATTTCTTGGGTGACCTGGAATAAACGCCACGTTTCTCAATCTCACCAGTCATTACATTGTACACCCAACCTACAGGAGGCAGGTGGCAGGTCAGCCCTTGTATGACTTCAACAGTTCCATTATCTACCGGGGCGAACATTTGCTATCTCCTCAGGCCTCAGCCTTTTCTTTTTGGTTAGTACTTCCTCTAGCATGTCATCACCACCGGTTAAATCCCTGTTGTATTTCTGCAGTCTCTGGTAGATATCATCCATAGATTGCATAATCTTGGTCTTGATCTCCACAGCCTGCAGGATGTCCTTGTCCCTGCTTCCGTCCACGGGCATCATCACCCGCTTGTTGTATTCAAAGAACGCCTGCTCATTGCTCACGATCATCTGCCACACCATGTTGTTCTGATACTTCAGGTACTTCATGGTGAGCCGAATCAACTCCTCATACGGCTCAAAGCCCTCATCGTTAGTAACCTTGAACTCGTACAGGCCTATCACATCATCCTTGTCCAAATCAAATCCGGCCAGGTCTGCAGCAAACTGCTTGCGCTTGGTCAGGTCGGGGTAGTGATGTCGCAGTGGACTGTGCTGATCGTACATCAGAAGGATGTATCGAATAACCTTGTCCTCAGCGTCACCAAGTATCCCTTTCAGTTTTGGGTATTTCTCTAGGACCTTACCCTTTATTAGAGGGTTAAACTCCATTATAGAGAAGTCTTTATCTGGAATCATTTGGTACGGGTTGTCACAAAGTTACCTGTGCATGCGTTAGAGTACCTGTAAAACAGGGGGTGAATTATCCGATGATCATGAGAAGATCATTGGGAGGCATGTTGATGTCATGCTCAGCACCGGACTTGGTAACAATGTTGCTACCCTTGGTTTCAATTGTCTGCCCTTCGGGGGTTGTGTAGGACATGTCAACCTCAGTAACAGACTCAATCTGAAACGGGTTGATGTATAGATCATGGAACCATATAAGTCCATCATCATAAATAAATGCCGGGAGGTTGATAAATCTTTCAGTCATTTGGTTCCGTCTTGAAGTGGTAAATCATTTCTATCGTCAACCCTGCGGTACTTCTCGTGCCATAGGGTGTTGGTTATCATTATAGATTTTCTCACAATGTCAGCCTCCGACTCTTCCGGCCACAGCAGGTGGAGGCATTCGTGGATGATTATCTCCATGTGCTTCTTCCCCTTGGCCTTCTGATCCATGTGCACCTCATTAGTTTCAAGGTCAGCATAACCCCAAGCCTTCTTCAGGTTCTTGTATATTACCTTGAATCTTTTCATTTGAATATAGACCAGTTGTTCTTGAATTGATCAATCTTATCTTTTTGGATGTTAACCCGGAACACATACTTACATTCTGTAACCGGGATAAAGTACCATGAGTTGTTGTCTTCTATGTACAGGGCGATAACGTCAATTTCATCCTTGGTGTAAAATTTGTTATTTGCCCTGTGAACCCTAATCATAATCGATCTCTCTCCCCTTCCCCTCCTGCCCTTTATCTGAACCCTGTACAGGCCATTGGAGGTGTCTACTATTCTGTCGTACTGTGATGCGTCTGATCGGGGGGCGGAGACCACAAAGCCTTTGGACATCGCCATAAAATCAAATAAGGATTCTATCGCAGAACCATTAATTGGCATTCTTCTTTTTAACGACCTTCTTCGGTGCTGCGTTCTTCGAATCTTTCTTCACAGCCTTCTTCTTCTTCTCCAACTCTGCGAAAGCTTTATTGAACGCCAGGTCAATCTTCATCCAACGCTCTTTGAAATCAACTATTGACTCTTTTTTTACGCTTAACGGGAGCGACAGGGTGATGCTGATCAGGAACAGGTTGATCTCCAGGTTCTTGGTCATTATCTCCCACATGTAATTTTTCGTCTTGAATGTTGTCCAATCTGTGTAGATTCTCATTGTGCTTTAATTGTAGATTATAAATTGAATACAGGTATTGTTTCACACCTTCCATCCCTAATTGCTCATACGCCTTCCTCAACCTTCTTTCGTGGTTCAGCGGATGGCTGACAATATTAGGCACCGGCTTTCCATCTTCCAGGTAATAACCGGACACAGTCTGGTCTACCACCACAGGGAGGTTATTGGCGATTTGCTTGATGTACTTATTTTTTTTCATGGATATACATGATGTTTGAGTTATACATGACGAATAGCCTTTTGCCCTCAATCTCATTCTCAAACTTTCCATGCTCATCAAACTCAACGATGGATCCCTCCGGGATGGCGGGGTCGTTGGAGGCGAATACCCTTCCGCAGTTCAGCTCCTTCTTCTTGGACATTTCTGGGATGATCAAGGTGCTGTGGGTCACCTCTTCTTCCATCGGCTCTATGAGGATGTGTTCGCCAACGGCATATACTTTGTCGTTCCTTACCGTGGCCAAAGCCTGGAAGTAATCTACTATGTAACGGTCTTCACCTAAATGACAATCCGGATCCAAGACCACCAAGTAGTGGAAGTACAACTTGTCTCCCACTTCAACAGTGTCGTAGAATCCGGATGCCGTGAATTCCTTTGGCAACCTCTTGGCGGTTGCGATAACCTGGCCGGATATAACCACATGGTGCTCCGGCTTAAAGCTAGTGTCAACATAGAAACCTGACTTGGTCTCATCATTGAATCGCTTCTCAACAGATACGATTATTCGGGTAGGGGATTGCATACCCCATAAAATTAAACATCATCTACGACTTGATTCGTAGATATGCACAGAGCTATCAACAATTCACCAGGTCTTCAATTGATTGCTGTAGAAGGTGTACTCGGGTGTATCGATAACACCTTCACGGGCGTGGTACCATGGTCCATCTTCGCCATTAAGGATATGAACATCTTGTGCAGGCATGTAGGATTGTGCCAACATAAACACCCGTTCTCCCCTCTTATTGATGGCAACATCCACCACGATGACCACATGTCCGGGGAAGCCTCCCTTGATTAGCACGTCCCCAATCTCGACATCTTGAATGCGTTTAGGTTTCATGTCTCGTTCAAGACTCCAGCTGTTGCAGGTCTTGAAGACAACCTCTAAATGCTTCATCAGGTGGTCGTAATCATGTGGAACGCCAAAGTACATTGACTTGCCTTGAACACTCTTGAAGACAATCTTGTCGTACTGCTTGGTCTTGAAGAGCCACTCGGCACGCAACCTCATCACAGCGTCAGCGCACTGCTGCAGATCTTCGTCTCCAACAGATATGTCCACGACCGCATACTGCGCATCTTGGTTTTGTTTCTTCTGACCATTGTACAGGTACACTGTCTTGTCAGATTTCAAAGCTAAATTCCTGAGGTACTGTCCAAATCCTACTGCTGGGACTCTCGTGTATCCTGCAGGGGTTGGTATGGATTGGATGGTGAATAGCGAGATGAGGAGTAATATCATGACGCTAAATTAGAGAGTTATAATCTAACGCAATGTTAATGTGTGTTTCTCCCGCAGAAAATCAAGGTGCTGCTTCTTGTCGCCATACTCAAGATGACATGATCTGCACAGCGCCATCAGATTTTCGATCGTGTCTTTAGTTTTGCCGCCACCCATACCACGGCAATCAATATGATGAATGTCAACGGCACGGTTACCGCAGACTTCACACGGGACAAAACACTCAAGAGAGTAGTCAAAGTATTCAAGGTAAATTTTTGTATGCTTCTTCACTTCCAGCCTTTCTTCAACTTGGCATAGTCTTCCTTACTAACGGTAGACTTGCTCTTTGGTTTGGAGGTGCCTTGTTTCTTCTTTGCGTTGATGTTGTTGACCAGGCTATTTTTTACGCCAAGTTTGTTAGTTTTCATAATTGTATTTTAGATAGTCAAAATATGCGTACGATTTGTCGATGGTGTACAGCTCCTCCAACCCCCGAACCTGACAATTAACCATGCGTTTATCGGAAATATTCCGAATAACGTGGTCAAAAATTACAAGGTGCTGCGTAACATCCCGGTTGTATAAAACCCAGTGAGTCGGCTTACCATACGTGAACCGGGGGTCATCCCACTTTTCTTTCTTCCTGGGCAGGAACTGAATGTCCCTAAAGGGAAACTCGTCTATCCAGGATCGCTTCATCTCCACCTCTAGGTTCTGTTCGTGCTCACCTGTGTGACGGTTGATCAACAGCATGTCAACTTTGTACATCACCTCCGGGTCATCATGGTAGTAGTCTTCTGCAAGTACAGCTTTGTAGGTGGGGTGAAATGAAAACAGACGTATGGTCTCAAGCCTGCATCTAAGGTCTGAATCCTGATGTGATTCTCTACTAAATCTTCTAGGATTAAACTGCACCAGAAATCTTTGAGTACTGAACAAAGCTTCGCTTAAAAGGTATTCCCTTTGCGAAGAAAACTGCACCGTCAACCCCATCGTACGTCACGCAGCTCCAGTTACCTGGCAGAGAAGGATCTCTGTCGCTCCTGCTATCAGCTTAAACATTTCCGTCCTCGGAATAAACATAGCTTGGGGTTTTGATTGGACCCCTACCCTAGCAGGTGGAACCAAGATGGCAAAGATAAAATGCACTCTATTATGTTTTGAAACTTATGAACAATTGATGATAACAAAATATTTTAGAGAGTTGGCCGTTTACATTTGCTGTACAAGCCACTAGGCCGGTGGATCGAAAACTCAGGAACGCCTCTCTAATTGCCTTGAGATAGTATCGACTAGGATTACGAAGCGCACCCCTCCTCTAGATCGTTAGCTAGCGGTGTAAAGCAACCCCACTGGGGAACAGGGTTGCACATAGTGTAGAAGAATTGAGGTCCTAGAATCGCCTGTAATGAATCCACAGCACTATTCATAAAGCCGTGAGTTTTTATATGGGTTGTGTGTGGACGAGAAGTGGGGGTAATATATTAAAAACGCCTGGGCCGATGACCGAAGTGAAACGCTGAAATTCGACCGGGTGGGGGTCAATTTGGGCATTCCAAAATCGATAATTGTCACACAAAATTTATGTAGCATAAATGGTCGGAAACGCTGAAAGCCAATACTGTATTCACTTTATCCTTCCTGACCCGGAAGAGGAAGCCGGACGCTGTGACAAAAGAAGGGAAAAGGAAGCCTATGAACCAGGGGAAAGCTGAGGAGGAGGCCGGGGTTCCTGCATGTATACGCAAGACCACAACAACCCCCCTTCCTCCCTTCCTCCCAACACAACCCAACCTTTAACCTAACCCATGCCTAACCCCCTTTAACCTATCACTGACCTCATAGCCCCTTAACCCATGATCCCCAACATTGATCCCCTTGACAATATAAACCCTTAACCCTTACCTATACATCCCTGATCCCCTACACTAAACACATACCCAATGAAGATTGAGAAGTACATATTCCATTACCAGAAAGCTAATGATCTATACTCCCGCAAATATGGATCCCCCCGAGCTCTCAACTTTGCTGAGCTCTTCTGCCTCTATTCCATCAAACATCTCAATACACCCCGCATTGCCACCATCGTTGCACATGCTGCTCAGTGCCATCATCAGATATCATATACCTATGTCAAGCACAGCCTGAAACACCTAATCAATTCTGGCTTTGTTACCAGGGAAAGCATGATCTACTCCCTTGCTCCTGCAGGTAGAGACTTTCTCTATAGTGTAAGGCGCTATCTGTTACACAAGAGGTTATAGACCCCCGAGCTGCTTATAAACGCTTTTGATATAGCAAAATACGATTTCAGCCACTGTTCTTCCATAATCAGTCAGGTGGTACAGCGAACCAACCTGATAGACCAAGCCTGATGCTATCATTTTTTTCAGTGTGTTTGATAGTGCTGATGGTTTAATCTCTGGTATCAGTTGTGCTAATTTGTTGTATCTGCGAGATGCTGGCAGCAGCATTACAAGTATCTCATGAACCCATTTTTTACCGACTAATTTATGTACGACTTGAGCCTCAAAAACCACTGTTTTCATATGTATAAAATTATTAATATGTCAGATGTGTTTTTACGGCTACACAAAAACCACTATCAATTGAGTAGTGGGAAAAACACCAACCATAAACGTGTATTAACCAATGCAGCTCAATTAGTATTTGCCATATTTACTGCCTGTAAGTGTCTAAGTCCCAAAAATCTAACCAAATGAATAGCTACTTCGAATTATCTAAGCAAGAAATCGTAAAAGACTTAAAAGAATTAATCGTTGAGATTGAATCAAAAAATGAAGCTGAATTCAACAACCATGTAAACAACTACAAGTGTGAAGAAGATCCAGGTCTTGTTGCGCTGTGTCGTATGTTTTACATAAACGATTCAATAGCGAATAAATACCTTAAATCTCTATTTTAGAGTTTTGCACATTAACTATCAAAAAACATTTTTACGAAAAAGTACGAAAACGTTTTCGTTGTTGATTCTATTGACTTGTAGAGGATTTGTCTAGCGTTTTTTACTGTCATATTTTAATCCACATTTTGCGGAAAAATATTTTCTACTCAATTTTACTCTCGAAATCATTGTTTTAGTCATTGGTTTTGCAGGTCTTTGAAAATACGGTAGTGAAAATTAAGCGGAGAGAAGCCACGTCACGCTCGGCCACATGGCCCCAATAACGGCACTGCGAAAGCAACCCACAAAGCCTCTTTATGAGGAGCGAGTCCTAACCGCCACTTAATGAGTAACACAACACCTAGCTGCCTTCACCACCACATCCTGATCTATCGTTTGTGTTGAGTGTAGTCCTGAGGCTAAAGGCAGCCAAGGTGAGTGTCTACGGGTTTTTCCCCGTACCGATGAGTCCCGGAAGGACGAAACACTAAAACACACGAACATGAACTACAGAACATTTGACCGCCACGCAAACATGACAGCAGAGACATTGAGCCGGGTTAATTACCTGATCAGTGAGATGATGCTAGATAACGCCCCAAAAGAAATGATAAATCAAATGTACGGCCTGTTTGATGGCTACTACTACAACGAATTATCTACAAGGGTGCTGAGCTTCTACAAAACTATTTCGCCTAGAAACTATGTTGTTGCCCTCAAGGTCTTCTACGATGTTCTAGCATATGACTGCTACTTACCCTATGGTGATGAGTCACCTGAAGAGGTTGCACGTATGACGGCTGAGGTTAATCTCAGATAATCCCCCCGAACTGGAAGCAATGAGCGAAGGCAGAGCGATACTGCCTCCAGTTCCTCATCAAATCACACACATATGAAAAATTTGTATCAGAGGCTCAAGCCTCAGGCCATCATGGCCATGGACAATTACGCCAAGCATTACCCCATCACTGTTGAAGCTCTCACAAGTGAGCTAAAAAGAAGCCACGTTGTCTATCAGCTTAATCTTTTTGCGGCTGTAACCCTAAACGAGGTTCTCAATGGCAAGTGCCCTGTAGAGGTTGACAAGCTTAATGATCACTTTGAAAAATATGAGCCATGATCCTCTTCACCACCCTCTTTGGCTTTCTATTCGCAAACATTATTTTTTACGCTAGTCTAAAACGGAAACAATGAAACAGATTATACGCCTTGCAATTGCTCTTGTTCTTGGTGCTGCTATTATTGGCGCTCTACAGGATCCTTTTTGTCAGTAGCTCTCTACTATAGAGTTTAACCCCCGAACTGCCCCACTTTTGGAAGTGATTCCGGCTCGCTCCCGGAGGCAGTCCTCACCAAACAACACACCATGAAAATTTCAAAACCCATCATTGAGACCTCAGAAACCTACTACGGCCACGATTGGACCCTGGTAACCAAGTATGGATCCTTCCACCTAGGCCAAGACTCTAAGTTCTGCGCTAGGACGCTAGGCATGAGAGGCTCAGATGTAGCCGATGCCATCGGATCCAATGACCTCAGCAGTACACCGGTACGCAGGAAGCTTGCAGCCTTCATCCTGCAGTCCATGGGCCTGGACGAGTCAAGCCTTGAAGGCCTCCAGCCCTGGGAGCTTTGCTGCCAGTAGCCACCAACCTGTGATGGTCATCATGCGGGTTCGATTCCCGCAACAGGTTCTCACCAAACACACACTAACATGAACAATTTTGAAAACCTGCCTAGCGAAGTACAGATCCTGATTGAAAATTTCGGAGATGAAACAGGATACGACAAGCTCGAAGAGCTCAAGAAACAAGTTGAAGAGCATGGCTACACGTTTGAGTATGGCCTGGACGGCATCATCACAGACTTTTACACGCTGTGCTCCTGCTGTAAAAAAGAGATCAATGAAGACCGTGATCCTGTCTACTTCACCAAGAGTGGCGAGGTGTACTGCGAGAGCTGCGAGAGCGAAGCCTGGAAATATGCCAACACGGTGATCGTTTGCCAGAATGGCGAAAACAAAAAGTACATCTGGTGCCAGGAGTTCGGCTTCAGGGATACTGAATGGTGGGAAGAGGCTTCACCCAATGGCGTTGAAGGTTTCAACTACGTGCGCACAGATGGCTGGAGAGGATATTGGGATACCGTTGTTGAAGATGGATACACCACCTTGGCAAGCGGATGGTCCACAGGCCGTTGGTCAGATGTAACCTGGAAGCACAAGTTCAACGACTTTGTCGACTCCATTGCCGATGGCGAAGTTGAATGCCCCTTTGAACTGATCTTTTCTTTCGGCCTAACCTCCAATGTCTTCTCTACCTCCTCAGATGTTATCATCCGGGAGTCTAAGCTTGAAGCCTTCACAGAGTGGTTGGCAGAAGAGATGGGTACTACCCTAGAAGAGATACGTCACTCCCTTGTATAACCCCCCGAGCTGGCAGGAATGACCGCACCTGGTTCGCTACCAGGGCCAGCTCCCAATCAAAACCACACACCATGAAATCAATTGACATCAACGTGACAGAACAGAAAAACGGGTTTGTAGACATCAACATTGATCCGGAAAATTGGGATACCCACATCAGCATCCGCAGCCCGCATGCTATGTACATCCACATTGGGGACAAGGTAGTCTACATCGATTATTCAACCGAAGAGCTCATCGTTAAAAAATGGGCATACGAAAACTAAGCGCCATGAATGAAATGAATGAACTGATCAACCTGATCCACAACCACGACTACTACTGGTCCATGATTGACGAGCAGCGTAAGTGGGACGAAGGATATAGGCAGGAGCAAAAAATTAGGTCCCTCCTCAAGACTTTCCTATGGGAAGACATTGAGCCACACATCAATGAAGATTGGAGAAAAGAGGCCGTGAAGAAATTGTTTTAGTGTGTGTTTTTTTATCCCCGAGCTTTTCTAGGCTTGGGGTTTTTTAGTCAGGTGGCGAAATTGGTAAACGCTAAAGGAAAACCCAAATACTGAGGGCGTCCACTTAGAGAGGAGTAAAGGTATCGCATGCTCACCAATCAGACTCTCTTGCAGGTTCGAATCCTGTCCTGACTACTAACCCAGCTTTCGCAGGCAGGTTTATCCCCTCGCCATTTTTATGGTGGGGGCTTTTTTATTGTGTCTTATAACTCTCAAAAACGCACGTATTCGTGCCATACAATGGACTTTATCGCAGTGCCAGTAGATCTCATCTACAATACGCCCAACGATATGGATCTGGGCGCTCATGTACGCAGCCTTTATTTTGAAACCAAAGCCGGGGACGGGGTATCCGAACATGTCCACCATGACAAAAGTTCTAACGACCAGGAACTACAACCAGTTCCGCAGCCTTGATGACAACAGAGATCTGAACCAAACCCACCTGGGCAAGCTCAAGGAGTCCATGCAGGAGGTCTACCTGTTCAATCCCATCATCGTCAATGAAAAGCTTGAGGTGATTGATGGCCAGCACAGACTCGAAGCATGCAAACAGCTCAACCTTCCGGTTCGGTACATCACAGTGGAAGGGTATGGCATCCGGGAGGTGCAGGTAATGAACGCCTACAGCAAGAACTGGGGACCGAAAGACTACCTGGACAGCTACGTTAAAAACGGCTACACAGATTACATCGCCTACAAAGCTTTCCAAGAAAAGTATGGCTTTGATCACCAAGTGAACCTGATCCTCCTGAGCAACAATGACAAGAGCAGGGGATACGAAGAGTTCAACAACGGCAAGTTCAAAATTGTCAACCTCAGAAAAGCCGAAAGGATCGCAAACTACCTCATGCAGATCAAAGCCTATTACACCGGCTACCGCAGGCGCTCATTTGTGTACGCCATCATCTCTGTAATCGACAAGAAAGGCTTCAGCATGGACGAACTGATGGCAAAGATCAAACTACAGCCTACAGCCCTTGTTGACTGCATCAGCACAGAAAAGTACCGTGAGCTCCTGGAGGACATCTTCAACTACAGGCGCAGGGAAAAGATAAACCTAAGATTCTAGCTTATGTACGTAACAGTCTACTACAACGATGTAAGCCTTGATCCGGCCATTGTACGGGCAAACTGCCCATGCATTAAAGCGCCCATTGAGGATGCCAGACGTATAGCAGAAAACATGGTTGCACAAGGGAACTGGGTGAAATACCTTATCCCCGAGCTGGAACCTTTTGAAACCAAAATCGAGTAACATGGAGCAATTATCCTTCAACGAGTGGATGCTGCACATCCGCAGAGAATTAAATTACCCTAAAGAAATATTAAACCAGTATGAGCAAAGCATCAGAAGTACGGCACGTTTTCCGGGTGATCAACGATGGATTGATCAAGATAGAAACCTCACCAGGCCCAGAAGCCGTAAGAGTAGTACAGTCTCTGAAAACAATTAACGAAGAAATGTGCGACCATGTGGTCGACCTACTGAGATCTTATGAAAGAATCAAAATCCAACTCAATGAAAGCAGAAAAAGAATATCAGAAATTAGTGGAGAAGGCTAAACAGCTGACAGATTTAGACATCACTTTTGCTAGAAGCAGAAGGTTTGAGATTGTCCTAGTCAAGGCCTGCATTTGCAACATCATGTCTAGGTACTATGGATACACCACCACGCTGATTGGCAGCTTGGTAGGCTTTCACCATTCAACGGTGATCTACCATCTGCAGAAGCACAGTGACAGGTACCTAAACGAAGAAGAGTATGCTGAGACCTATGACGAGCTAAGCAAGTTCACCTCCAGGGCAGAAGATTCCATCATTGATGTTGAAGACGTTGTTAGCAAATTACGGGCTTGTTTGGCTGTGTAAAAAAGTGTGACAAGGTGTGACAAATTGTTAAAAACTTTTCGGATAGCTTTTTTTCGTATATTTGCTACTCATTGATAATGAGTGTTTTACAATGGTGTAAATTAAAATTCCCCCATAGACATGGAGGAATTAATTTTAACCCTTCATGATGCAATCATTTGTCAATCATTGTTTTACGAGTAAAAATGACAAAAAAGGTGTGTCAAATCAATGTTAAGTCTTCAATTTATTTTCATAAAGAATTGATTACGAACGCATCATTTGCACTGTCACAATGATAAATTATTCCTAGATTTGTGACAATATTATAGAGAGTTAACTATTGTTCACCATACTTAAATCAACACATATGACAGTTTCTTTCAGCCAGAGAGGCAGCAAAATCCAAGCCAGGATTACTCATGGAACAGATGTCTCATTGAGACTATCTACAGGCATTAAGGTCCCAGGTTACCTCAAGTTTCATAAAGGTAGGTTTGTAGGTAAAGACCCGCTTGTGGATAGTCTCAACAATGAGATAGACCGCCAAAAAGTTAAGCTCACCGACCTCTACATGGTATACCGAGGGAACACTGCCAAGATCAAGGAGCTATATGCCCCAGAGTACCGGGAGGAAGAACCAGTCAACACTGATTCCTATGATTTAGTGGATATGCTGAAGAGGTATGTTCAGATGGCCGTTCGAGGGGAAATTAAAGCGAAGGGGAACAGGGGTTACTCTGAAAAAACCTTGATGCTTTACGCATCTGCTTTAAAAAGGCTTGCTACATTCAGTGAGATAGCCGGGAGCCTAGATCTTATGGAAATGGCAATCAATCCCCGGGACGAGGCATCTAGGAAGCGGGAGATCACCGACAAGTGGAATAACTACTTTAGGGGATTTGATGACTACATGATTGACGAGGGGATGTTCATGAGCACCCGAACCGTCTACCTGCACAATATCGCCATCATGGTGAACTACTGGAAGGACCACCTGTACCTGCAGCTCCCTAAGATCATCAGCTACAAGGCTGACCCCAATCCGGTGGTTGTTCTAGAACCAACTTTTGTCAAGCATTTCCTAACCGAGGAAAAGACCTACAATAGCCTGGACGATAGCATGAGGTATGCTTGGGAGATATCAGCCACCATCCTGATCACCACCATGAGGATCAAAGACGCAATGAACATGTCTGTAAATGACCTGCACATCACCAAGGATGCCATGTTCCTGTCTAAGATGAATGGCAAGACCAGGGAGTACACAAACGTGCCCATTCCCAAGTTTTTGGAGAAAATATATCGAGAGAACCTGACCAGGTATGGTAGGATCTTCACACAGAAGAATGCCTACTATTCCAATCTGTACAGGGATATCAAGACAGTATTTTCCCTTTATCCTGAAATGCAGCAGATCGCCACGGTAAAGAAGTTCGGGGTATATGGTGAAGAGACCACAGAAGTAGCGGAGATGTACAAGCACATCCACCCGCACATGCTGAGGAAGACCGCCATCACGACCATGATCTTCCACAAGGTTTCCGAAAGGCACATCAAGTTCTGCTCCGGCCACAGCGACAGGAGCATGTCCTTTGAGCGCTATGTAGCCTTTGTGGAGAAGCATTTCAACAGCGAGGTCAAGAACTACTACAAAGACTTCCTGGGCGAATAAACCACCCCCTGTTTTTCAGCACTATTCCAAGTGCAGTGTTGACCTTTGCACCATCTATTCGACTACGTGCGCAATACGAAGTCGGGTTTGATGTTGGTCAGCCCAACGTAGACCCCCTTGATTGCGCCTTGGGGGTTTTTTAATGCCCTCGGTCTGATAGATCGGGGGTTTTTTATCCTCGTCTGGTTTTAAAACGGTTTCATCCCAGAGGTTATCCAGCGATGTCCTAAATGAAAGTTTACTGTTGTTCATGCTTAACTGCTAGGAGTTTGACAACTCAGGTGCTGTAGGTTAGTGGGGAGAATGAGTTGGTTTCGCCAGGCAGGAGATGATAGTCGTGTAACGAATGTTCCAGCAATGTCTTGAAGGTGACAACTGGAGACTTGAAAGCTAGTAATAGCTACACGACCCCTTGGATATGGGGATGCATGGTTCGGCTCTGATCCTGTAAGCTGTAGATAAAGCAGGGGACTATCTTTCAAGGATATAGACCTTCCTATGTCCGTTACTTCAATCAGATTTATCAATAATGTCTAAAATAACAAACATGGACAAACCAATATTAAGTTCAGCAACATTCGAGTTCAATCAAGAAGGTAACTGTGTAGATGGAGGTCATGAGACGCTTACCATCAGATGCGAGAGCAGTCTGGGTATTGACAACGATGGAGGGTGTTTCTATGTTATCGACACAGAGCAGTGGGCATTTGAAGATGTGTCTGAACTACAGGAACTGATTGACAGGATCTCTAAAGTAATAAAAAAATAAACTATGGAAGACAAAACATTCAAACAGAAAAGCAAGTGGAGGAAGAAACTACTAACCGAAATCATGGAAGCTGATGCCAAGGATGGACTGTATAAACAACAAACTGCAGTAGAGTTCTTGTTTGAACAACTATGGGAAACCCCAAAGGATAAACTCAATTGGTATGCTATTCTTAAAAAGGCAAAAGCAATGGAGAAAGAGCAGATAATGTCTGCCTTCATTAGTGGTGATTTATTCAGTGCTGATTATTTTGATGGTACAAATAATGAAGGAGAAAATTACTACAACGAAACATATCAATCACGTAAGGATTAACCTGACAATATGGATATAAACTGTAAAGGCACTGACTGTCCTCTCAAGGATACCTGCCAACGCTATTCCCCCGAGCCTCCATATTTTGCTGAACCGCCCTTCAAAGATGGTCAGTGTATCATGTACTGGGGTGCTGCACAGCAATCAATTTACGAACAACTAAAAGAGATCATGAAATGAAGAAGTGTCCACGATGCAAACAAGAGAAACCGAAGTCTGAGTTCTTCAAAAGCAAGACAAGGCTTGATCGACTATCCACCTACTGTAAGCAGTGCGAAAAGATTTATAAGCACAGGAAAAAAGATCAGTATGCTGATCTGTATGGCGTTTAGGATTTCAATAGTTTGTCTACCATTTTTCTAAGCCTCTCCACCTCTTCCTTGAGTTTAGTATTTTCATCTTTCAGTTTATTTGAATCTGGTCCCACTTCACCGTCTAGCATGAAGTCATAAGTAACATTCAGTCTTTTTTTAAGTATACGCAGCACGTCAAAATTTGGGGTGTACAACCCATTCTCTAGAGCGCCTACTGATCCAGATGTCATGTTGATTAATTCACCCATCTCTTTTTGAGTAAGTCTATTGTCAATACGAATATCTCTCAATCTTTTAGCGATTTGTTCTTTAGTCTGTGTTTTCTTGATTCTCATGTCTGTGGGTGTGTTTAAGTGCAAATATAGCATTTCGGATAACTATGTTGATAACTCTATACTCTCTAAAATATTGTGTTATACCTTTATTTAGTGATAAAATACAACTTTTCTGAAGATTTAATGACAATTAGTGGCGAGGATTACGCCCTGTCGCCCTTTAGAAAATGGCTGCTCGCCAATCATGAGCAGCTGTGTAATGGTCATTTTATCAAGTCAATCAGGGTTGGGGACAGGATGAAGTTTACATACGACTGGCAGCATATCTACTTCGTTGCCGAACAATACGAGTTCACCAAAATTTACATAAATGATTCAAACCCTGACAGAAAAACTCCGCCAACCGATTCCTTACCAGTGGCGAGTTCAATCTAGAAACAAAGACAAGACAAAGGCTATGTGCTCAGCCTACATCGATGCCAGAGATGTCATGAAAGTCCTTGACGAGCACTGCCAATGGGAAGTGCAGTACAAGGAGATCGGAGGATTCATCTTTTGTGGCATTGGTATCAACATGGACGGCAATACCCTATGGAGATGGGATTGCGGGGCCCGTGTAGAGGATAACCCACAAGATCAGATGTATGACCAGGCCGGAAAGTCCGCAGCCTCAGATGCCTTTAAAAGGGCTGCTGTGATGTGGGGTATCGGTAGGTTCCTTTATGACCTGTCCATGGTTACCCTTCCCTGCGATCAGTACGGGAATGTGGTTGACAAGAATGGTAATCGAGTCTGGGATCTTACATCTCACATTAACGGTTCAGTCATTAACGGAACAACAAGGTTTCAAACAACGGGCTCTATATCTACGGCCATTTCAGGATCTGGTAATACCACAGTAACCACAGCCAAGCCCCCGAGCACTTCTGAACTCCCTGCCCTTGACCAGGAGAAGTACGATGCCATGGTCAAGTTCATCAACGATGGTAAGCTCAAGGAGGTTGAGTCAGCTCTCAAGAAGTACAAGCTGAACGACTCACAGAAAAGGCTCCTCACAGCATTAATCAACCAGGCCAAAGCAGAGGCCGTAACCAAAGCAGCAAAGAAATGAAGAAACTTCAAATGATTCCAACGGCTAAGCTCAGCGAGGCCGATTGGCAGAGCCTGCGTTTGTCCTTAGTACGCCAGGGTATGGTTGGTGGGTCAGATGCCGGAACCCTTCTTGGCATCAATCAGTACAAGAGTCCGATCAACATGTATTACCAAGCTGTAGGTGTGGGCAATCCCCCGAACATCATGAATGCAGCAATGCTTCATGGCAAACAGCTTGAGGACTACGTAGCCAAGTGCTGGCAGTACTATGACGGAACCGATGAGGGATGGGTCAACAACACCATCACCGACAACAAGATCAAGAGGTACAGAAGGCTCAGAGCAATTGTTATCAATCCAAAATACCCGGTGCTGTTTGCTAACATAGACGGCATAATCACCAAACATCCAATCTACGGGAAAAAGCGAGGCATCCTGGAGATCAAAACGATCTCCGGGTACTCCGCTGATTCCTACGAGGCAGGGATTCCACCTAGCTACCTGATCCAGGTGCAGCACTACATGCTTGTCATGGGATTGGATTATGCAGACATCTGCTACTTGAAGGATGGAAGACAGCTTGGGTGTGTGACGTTTGAAAAAGACAAAGAGCTCCAAGACAGGATCCTGCACGAAGCAAATGAGTTCCAACAGCGAGTGCTTACCGCTAGGCAGGAGACCGAAGGGCTTAATCCTGAGCAGGCAATGCAAGTAGCATCACAGTATGAACCGGATGCTGATCATTCACAAGCCTTCAATGCATTCATATCTGAAAAGCACAAAGCTCGGGAGGAAGAGATCACCATTAATGGAACAGACGAACATGAGCAGTGGGCATACACCTACAACTCACTTGGTGTAGAGATCAAGACTCTTGAGAACGACAAGCAGCTCTACCAGAACAAGCTCAAGCAAGTCATGGAGAAAGAAGGTGCAACAACTATGGTATTACCAAATGGTAAGATAACATGGCGTAAACAGTTTAACTGTAAACTACAATGACACCGAAAGAAAAAGCAGAACAAATAGTAGATAAGTACTTAGAGCTATTGCCATCTAGAAACCCAATCATGTACATAGGAGACATTGAAACTGCACAAAAGTGTGCATTGATATCTGTGGATGAAAGGATAGACGAGATGTATGCATGGATGGGAGGTGGAGGTTACGAGTGGGAAAAGAAAAGGTTTCAGTATTGGGAACAAGTAAAAAACGAAATCGAAAAGCTATGATCAAACTCATCGAGATAGAACAAATCATGAAACCACAGTTCGTGTGGGATAAGAAAGGACAAAAGTATATGCAGGTTGATGAGGAGTATGAAGGCAACAAGGAGCTAGCCAGGACCATATTCGTAGGCCTTGCTGATATGTATGGGTTTGATGGCAGTGATGTCATGGCGCACATAGACATGGGATACGACTCATACCGGCACAAGTTGATGCAGTTCAGGGAGTACTACCGTGAAGGCCACAGAAGAAAGACTGATGGCACCCTGTACGACTCAGATGACAATGTCAGGAAGTTCTACATCAAGGTAGGCATGTGCCTCAACGCCATCAAAACAGCTACCAAGAGAAGCCCGTATCTCAAAATGGAAGACTACATCAACATATGATTACAGCAATTGATCACAGCGTCCGCAACAAGCTTGGCATTTCATCCGTACACTATATGATAGCTGATGCATGTGCACAGCATAAGAACGTGTGGCTCCCGACTTCGATTAATTCGTTGGCGGGAACCCTCGGTCTTAGCACCAGGGCAGTATCAGTAGCTATCGATGACATGCGAACCTTCAATCCTCCCCTGCTAGAGATAGCAGAGAATGGAAGCGTCTACCCTACCAAGCATTGGTACATGGCGTTCTTCGAGGATCCTGCAACAGTGAGCACAAAGGATACAGACCTAGCCAAGGAGGTGGTGACATTCTTCAATGAAGTCAATGGCACCAAGTACCAGCTTCCTACAAACATTGAGCTAGTTAAACGACTCCTGAAGGCACATCCAAAGCTCACCATTACTCACTTCAAAAGTGTAATTGTACATAAGAAAGATACCTGGGGAGTCGATGAGAAGATGAAGGAATACAACAGACCTGCTACCATCTTCTCTTCAAAGTTTCCCCGCTACCTGGACGATGCCAACCACTATTGGTTAAACAAACAAAAACATGATTCAGCAACTGCAATCCTTGGGGATTAGTGTAAGGGCAGGACAGCACGGCAACGTGAAGGTCCCATGTCCTCAGTGCTCCCACACTAGGAAGCATAAGAGCGACCCGTGCCTGAGCGTGTTGATTGAGGAGGGTATCTACAATTGCCACAACTGTGGATGGGCAGGAACCGCCAAGGTATACAAGAAGAAAGAATACGTCAAGCCTCCGGCAGAGCTGAAGAACCTGTCACCAAATGTGATTGCATGGTTTGCAGCTCGGGGGATATCCAATCAAACCCTTCTCAGATATAAGGTATCAGAAGGAATAGACTACATGCCTCAGGTAGGATCAGAGGTAAACACAATTCATTTTAACTACATCTACAATGGAGAGGTTTATAACATTAAGTATCGGGATCGGAATAAAAATTTTAAGCTGGTCAGTGGCGCTATGCTTGGTCCTTTTGGCATTGACGTTGTACGTGATAATTCTTCCAGTGAGCTTGTTATCACAGAGGGAGAGATTGATGCAATGTCATTTTATGAAGCAGGAATCAAGACGGCTGTCTCAGTACCTAACGGAGCTAGTAAGGGGTCTCAAAGGCTTGAATGGCTAGATGATTTCATTGAGGTCTTTGACGGCAGGAAGATCTACCTGGCCACTGATATGGACGAGGCAGGCATCGCTCTCAGAAACGAGCTTGCAAGGAGGCTAGGCAAGGACAACTGCTATATCATTGAGCTCCCATACAAGGATGCCAATGAAACCCTGCTCAAGGATGGTAAGGAAGCCTTAGTAAGATGCTACAACGCAGCAGCACCGTTTCCTGTGGAAGGGATTGACGATGCGCTGAGTGTCAAGGAGGAGCTGTACCAGCTGTTTGATGATGGCACACCTAAAGGTTTCACTGTTGGGTATGAGATGGACAACGAGTTCATATGGCATCCCGGCCAGGTTACCCTAGTCACCGGCATCCCCGGCCATGGCAAGTCAACCTTCCTCAAGAATATCATCTTCCGTCTTGCTGCGATGCACGGACTCAAGTCTTTTATTTACTCAGCTGAGGAGGCTAACACAGCATTTGCCCTGTCAGACATGTACCAAATCGCCACCGGCAAAAGCTTTTTCAAATCCCAGTACACTGAGAGGCTGACCAAGGAAGAGCTAGAGAAGTGGATGCCATTCATGAACGATCACTTCAAGTACTACCGGTTGTACGATAACGACCTGAGCATTGACGGCATCATCGAAAAGGCTAAAGGTATGGTCAAGAGGTTTGGTATTAACATCCTGGTGATTGATAACATGAGCACAGTTGAGAAGAGCATGAGCAACCAGACTGACACACGTCACCACCAGATCAAGGTCATGATGACTGACGTGAGCAGGTTTGCCAGGAACTGTGGAGTGCATGTGTTCTTAGTGGCACATCCAAAGAAGATGTCAGAGCTCAAGAGCAATGTGTACAAGGTCCCAAATGGATACGATGTTGGTGACAGCTCCCACTTCTACAACCTTCCTGACAACGGCCTCACTGTGTATAGGAACATGGAAACAAAGCAGACTGAGATACACAGATGGAAGGTGAGGTTCAAGTACACTGGACAGGTTGGTGCAAGCTTCTTCACATTCAATATTGGTAACAGCAGGTATGTATCTGCAGAAAAGATAAACGATGGCACGGACAAAACAAAGTTCATCGGTCAGCCGATCACCAAGAACGACATCGAAAGCTTCGCCTCACTTGCAGATTCTGTTTAAGGAGAACTGGAGGAAGTATAACAATGGAGGAGCGTGGTTGGAATATGTGGAGGACGTGTCGGGGGAAGGATTATTAGAACAAGTAAAGCTAGAGGATATAAAACCGGGACAACCATACTACATGCAACAGGTGAACAGGAAGAATGAGTTTCATCCGACTGTTTTCCACCCGAGCGTGTCATGGTTTTCTATTGAGGAACTACACAAAACAGGCAGGATATGGCGATTAATCCAAGAAAGAAAGGACACAGCTATGAGCTTACCATCAGAGACTGGTTTAGGGATCTAGGCTGGACCAAGGCAGTCAGCTCCCGGTCTGAGTCCAAGAACAAGGACGATCAGGGGATTGATCTGTGCTACACAGAACCATTCTCAATCCAAGCCAAGGCAGTGGAGAAGCTCGGGAGTATCCACGATATCCTAGCACGCATGCCACAGGATAACAACTACAACCTGGTCTTCCACAAGAGAAACAGAAAGGGAACGATAGTCGCCATGACTCTGGAAGATTTCAAGGAGTTACTAGAAATGCTTATTCAAAATCAAATTATCAAACCATGAACATAGAAATCAACGCACAACCGATGGAGGTATGGATAATCCTACCCACGCTAGCAATCGTATTTGATCCTGGTCCCAATCAACTTGAGATAGGATTCTACTTTCTTAAATATTCAATAACAATTAAAACTGGAAAACGATGAGCGAAAAGCTTTTTGTCGGCAAGGTCGAAGCCAAAGAGACCAAGTTTGGAACCATGACAAAGATTGGACTAACAAAGGACGATCTGCAGAAACTGTCTGAACACCTTAGCGAAAAGGGATGGGTTAACCTTAACCTGAAGAACTCCCAAAAGGGTACACAGTACCTGGAGATTGACACTTGGAAACCTACTGCTGCTGCACCAAAGTTTGCAGGGCAGGAAGACCTACCATTCTAATCAGGGGGAGCATTTGCTCCCTCTCTTAAAACTCAACAAATGATTGTAGGCATTTCAGGATACGCACTGTCAGGTAAGAATACTGTGGCAGAATTGATAAAGTCTATGCAGCCAGAAAAGAACTGGCAAATCAAAGGCTTTGCTCACAAGCTCAAACAGGTGGCATCACTACTCACCGGAATCCCAAGTGGGATGTTTGAAAGTCAAGATTTCAAAAAGCTAGAGCTCCCAGGATGGGGCATGGATGTCAGAACATTCCTGCAGAAGCTAGGCACGGATGCTGTCCGGGATGGACTGCACAAAGATGCATGGGTGAATGCTATGTTCTGCGATTACAAGGAGGGAGACAATTGGTTGATTGTGGACTGTCGCTTTCCTAACGAAGCACAGATGGTCAGAGATTACGGAGGCAAGGTGATCCGGATCGTTCGGGGGGAACCTGTTAACACCCACCCATCTGAGACAGCTCTAGACAACTGGGACTTTGACTTCATCATGCACAACAGCAAAGACATTGACTTCCTCACTAAAAGCGTACAAGCATTCCTTTATGATAGAACTACCTATATACCATCACGATGATCAGTCTAAAGAACTTGACAAGCTTGGTATTGCTACACCCCTATACGACACTGAGACAAAGCAGATGCTGTTTTTTACTATCAATGCCATTGGTCACTACAAAGATGAAGATGTAGAGTGTTCGCTAGTGCACTGTAACGGGATGTCTTTCGTATGTCCTTACTCTTACGAAAAACTAAAATCAATATTCTATGAAGGAAGAACTTAAGCAGCTGTACATATCTCTCTCCCGAGCTGTGGAGGAAGGCGATGACCTGCGCCTTGGAATTGTAATCGGACAGATCTTATCAAGGCTAGAAATCCTTATCAATGACACTCTCTAAAATAGTTATTTAAAATCTATATTATCATGAAAGTATTAGTCGCTTGCGAAGAAAGCCAAGCTGTTTGCAAAGCATTCAGAAACCTTGGTCATGAAGCATTCAGTTGTGATCTATTGCCATCAAGTGGAGGACATCCTGAATGGCATTTTCAACAAGACGTATTTGAAGTTATAAACCAAGGATGGGACTTGATGATAGCACATCCTCCATGTACTTTTTTGGCAGGCAGCAGCGTTCAATGGTTGTCTCATCCTGAAGATAAAGCGCTACCATTTGACGAACGAAGACCACACCCAAAGTATCCCACTAGAAGAACAGACATGCTTGAGAGCGTTGAATTTGTGAAAGCTCTTTACGATTCAAACATATCAAAGATAGCTATCGAGAATCCTGTAGGACTACTCAGCAGCAGATGGAGAAAACCTGATCAAATTATTCAGCCTTACCATTTTGGTCACGAGGCTACAAAAACAACATGCTTGTGGCTTAAAGGATTACCACAGCTAGAGCATACAAATGTTGTGGGTAAGGGTGAGAGAACAGTGTTTGCATCTGGGAAAAGTCATCCTAAATGGTATGCTGAAGCTTTAGCTAAAGCAAAGAGTAAAGCTGAAAGACAAACATTGAGGAGTAAAACATTTGAGGGGATAGCAAAAGCAATGGCAGAACAATGGGGATCAAACTAACACAATCGCAAACAGAGTCGTTTGAATTATTGCACGCCAACATATGCAATGCGCTTACGTATGCAGAGGATCTGCTCAGTACTAGGCATGTTGCATTCAGAGAAACCATGCCACCGGTTATCACAAAACTCAGATGGCTGAAGACAGCCATTGAACTGAAGATACCTGCAGAGAATAGAGGTATTGCCAAGGCAAAAGACCACCTGTTCTATGACGAGCTGCTCAGGTGTGCAACCCACATGGATGACAAAACCAAAAAGAAGCTAGAGGACTTCATTAACAAACTATGACAATACTACACCTTAGCGACACCCACGGATTCCACAGAGACTTACCGGACTACATCTTTAAGGACATCGAGATGGTCATCCACTCAGGTGACTGCTCCAACTGGAGAGATCCTGCACGCAACTCACACGAAGTGTTTGACTTTCTTGAGTGGTACATGACTGTGCCAGTAGAGCACAAGATCTATGTCGCAGGCAATCACGACACCAGTATCGAGAGAAGGCTAATCACTAGGGAAAACTTTGCAGATCGGGGGATCACCTACCTTGAACATGAACTGGTCGCAATTGGCGACCTCAAGATTTTCGGATCTCCTTACACACCAACCTATGGAGAGTGGTCATTCATGAAGGCAAGGGGCAAGATGCATGATCTATGGTCGGTAATGCCAACTAAAATTGACATACTAATAACCCACGGTCCTCCAAAGGGCGTGAGGGATCTGACAGAAGAGAGGGATGGAGAACTCAAGCAGTGTGGTGACCTGTCACTCATGAAGTGGATAGCTTCGTTCAGACCTAAGGCGCATCTGTTTGGTCACATACACGACATGGATGGCATACACAACCAGGGTATATCACGCTACAGCAAGTGCCCTACCATCTTCTCAAACGCCACATGTGTTCATGATGGCAAGTTTGACCAAGGACTTACATCATTTGGAAACGTTTTAGATATAAAATAATATGAAGATTATAATAGACTCTTACAATCAGGGATATGAGGATGCCAAGTGCAACCACATCAATGACTCACTAAACTTCGCCCAGGAATATCTGTACAGTAAGGGATTGAAAAACTACCCTGTACTCATCTCGGATATAAAAGGCTTCAGGATTACCAGCCTTGAATGGTTGGGCAATACTGTTAACCGGGAAGAGGTATACATGAAGTGTATGGAAAAGATAAAGACAGACAACGTTCACCCAAGAGCCATAGTAGATATGGTGATTGACATAATTGAAAACCAATGACAGCAGTACAATACTTAGTAAAAGCACTGAACCTGGATGCACTAATGGAATTTGAACACGTAGCTGAGACCATAGAAAAGGCAAACCAAATGTACAAGTATCAGATCATGGATGCCCATTTAGATGGAAAGGAGAATGTCATCATGATCATAAACGAAAGGATACCAATGCCCGGTCCCGTAGACGCTATCAAAAGAATTAAGTCAGGCATCTGCAAGAATACTGATGCAGAAACATATTATAAAAATACATATGAAAGCAATACTTGAATTTAACCTGGATGATTTCGATGATAGGATGGCACACCTCAGGTGCACCAAATCCCTAGACATAGCTATGGCGCTGTGGGAGATTGTACATAACACCAAGAAGGGAATCCTGTACGGACTGGAGGGGAAACAGATGGAAGGCAAGAAGCTGGAGGACTGGGAGGTGGTTGAACTTGTCTTCGATAGGATACACGAAATCCTAGAGGAGCACAGCGTGGTAGTGGATGAGTACATAAACTAAAAACCCCCGAGCTCGGGGGCATTTGCTACTTGATTCTCCAGACCCTTATCGTGTCCGGTCCCGTCCTCCTGACGGTAAACTTGGCGGACTTGTTGTTTTTCTTTACATAGCTTACGCATGCAGCGCTTGCTCTGGATACCGCTTTCTTTACCTCAGCCTTAGGAGACTTCATCTCAAATGATTCTCCTGCTGCCATAGCAGAGAACGGATACCTAAGACTTGCGCCTATAGACCTAAACCCTGACAGAGGTATGTCTTTCTGAATAATGAATACATCGCCCGACTCAACACGTACGGACCTTCCTACGGGAAGTTTGGTTACTGTTTTCTTAATTGCCATAGATTTTGTTTGTGGATCAAATATCTATTATAGAGAGACACACGAACAGCTATGGACATAGTTTAGGTTAGAAAAAACTAACCTGTTTCTCACAACCTTACGCAATAAAGTAAAAGGTTTATCTAATTTTTGGCATCAGAAAGATTGACTCAAACATACTAGGATTGTACAGAAAGAAAATTGGTGGAAAGTGGAAGCCTGTTATCCTTATGATACTAAGGGATAAGCCTGCTAGATTCAACAAAATCAAGCAGCTTCTTCCAGGTGTCAGCGGAAACATGCTTACCAAAAGCCTAAAGGAATTAGAAAGGGATGGACTGATCAGGAAGTCAGATGGCGAACACGTTGTGTATGGTCTGACTGATGGTGCTACCAAAGTAGTAGACCTGCTGTTGCAGATAAAGCTACTTGTCGAGAATCTTTGACCCTTCCACAAAACTCTTCCACTCTTCCAGGTCATCAATCCTCTGCTCTTGCTCCTCCAGCCATAGCTTCTTCCTGTCATCCTTGTCCTGGATCTGCTGAATCTTTATTGCAGTTTCCTTCTTCAGCTCCTCTATCTCAGCTCTCATCAGTCTGAACTCAGACACCACTCCCCCGGCTACAAACGAAACCGTCAGTACGCCAGCAATCAGCGACCAGTTCTCTGAGATGGAGAATTTATTTTCCATAAGGAGTGTACACTGTTTTACCGTTCACACGACTTGCCCTTAGGATCTGCTTGCGCTGCTTACCTGTGGATTCGTATGATACATGTACCCAATCAGGGTTCTTACTATCACCAAATTCCCAGATCATCTGATCAAAGACTAGGTTGTCTTTTATGAAGTTGAATACGTCAGCGTTGGTCACACCGTTTGGAGATCCGTCCATGTCTATGTCGATGGCTTCCCCCGAGCAGTGCTGACTTGTTGCGGATCCTCCGATTGCTGCGTTTAACTCTTTGCTCCTGTAACCGGATGAGATATGTATTGGGCATCTGAAATGATTACGTATAGGTTCAAATACTTTTTCTGCCAACAGTTTGAAGTTGGCAATATGTTCTGCTGTGGGCATGTTTCTGATACCTCTGCGCTTTGCAGATTCACTACGTACTACTTCTGACAGGTCTAGGTGTTCTGATAGTTTCATTTGTTTTCAAGTTTTTTGATACGGTATTCGTGATTCTTAAGTTTTTTATTCAGGGCGCTGTCAGCTTTCATCATGTTAGCATGATCGCTCATAATGATTGAATCGTTGACAATGTCCTGTCTGATCAGGTTGATCCTGTCCACTTCTGACTGGTGATGGAACATCCACATTGCAAACAGAAGTAAGGCAACAACACCGCTGAGTATGGTTGCCATCTCTCTACCTTTCATCTTCTCCTGTAATTTTCTTTATTGAAGAAGCCATGGCACCAAACAATACAGACACAAATGCAATCAACAGTTCCCTGTTTGACTGTGGCATTTCTCTTTCCATAAGCATGATAAATATGGCAAGTGCAATTGCCATCACCAATAGAGACCCAATAAAGCTGATTACATTTTTCATCGTCCTTGTCCTTTATAGTTAGAAATCTTTTTATCCTTGGGTCCTCTTCTCTTCTGACCCTTTCCTCTTCTTCTCTTGCCAAACGAAATCTTACTCGACTCCTGATTCTTCGCCATTGTTTCTGATTATTTTAGTTATTTTTTCTCCTGCTGATATTAGGAATGAACCCAATACAATTGTCTCAAATGATGTGTAGACTCTCTCGTTGATGACAAGGTCTTTACCTATGGCACCTGTGACTACGTCTACGATAGAATACACAAGCATTACTAGGAATGCTGCTATCCCTATCACCGTCTTCTCGTTGATGCTGTTTGTGTCGTTAAATAAATTCGCTAAGAACTTTTTCATTGGTATAGATTTTTGATTACTCTTTCTACAAGCTTGGCATTCTTAGCCTTGGGTACTACACTCTTTAGTACATCCTCATACTTTCCCCCCGAACTGACTCCTTTGATTATGTCCTGCACCAGTCCTTGGTCATCGCCAAGGATATTGACATCCTTGTTCTGCTGCATAAACTTGCTGGTATTCTCAAGGAGCTTGAAATCCTCAGAGGATTCAAACGCCTGCTTGCCTTTTACCTTGGTTTGGTAGCCTTGATTCTTAGCTAAAGCTGCAGCTGCTGCATCAGCACTCAGTCTGTAGTATTCAGTATCGTCAACCGTTGTTCCCCAATTATTACTCATCATTGAATTGATAGTATTACCTACAGCCCTCACACTTCTTCCTGTATTTTTTACCGGCTCATATCTCTGAACAGGACCATAGGTATTGTACAACTCATAGTTATTGAATGTCTCAAGGTTGTTACCCTTATCAGCTAACACCATCTCCATGTGCTTGGCAATACCTTCCTTGTTATAGTACTGTGCGAAGTCTCCAGGCTTAGGCCTCTCACCTTTGGGCAACTTTTCAAAACCTGCATTTGCGTAATCCTTTGACCAGTACTGATTGAACTGTGGTATCACACGACCCGTCTCATCAATGTCTATACCCATTCCATCTTTGTACTGCCCAAAACCTTTTTTAAAGTCTACACCCTGGTTGGCAGCGAGCGTACACACACCCCTGATACATACATTCTCATTCTTCTCGTCACCTGTCAATCCTATACCCTGCTTGTTCTTGATGCGCTCCTCTGCCTCCTTAATCATACCTGCCCTTATATAGGACACAGGATTGAGGTCTTCGCCAGGTGTGTAATTATACTTGGTAGGTATCTCTGTGTTGAGCCTGTCGAGGGTTGACTTGTTCTGCATATACGTTTTCAGGAAGCCTGCCTTCTGTGCTGCATCTGTGGTCAGCATTTCATCCTCTTTCTTTACCCTCTCAATGCGCTTCTGCTCAACGCCAATACGCTGATCGAATACCTTAGGGTCATTGCTTTGGAATATCTTATACGTTTCCTTGCCCTCGTACACACGACCCGGCATGAATGCCCTAGTATCTTCCTCGTCCATTCCACCCCACTTCTTACTCCACTCCTCAAATGACATGTTCTGGGAGTCGATGGTCATCTGCTTTTGCTTATTCAGTACACTGACCTTATCCTTAGGCTCGTCTGAAAACAATTGGTAAAAACTCATGTGAAGTATAGTTTAGCTTCTGCCTCTCTTCTCTTTACCAAACCCGGCAACGACTTACCTCCTGCCTTAGTCCACTTCTTAAACTCATCCGCAATGGATGGGTCTGATGGATCAGCATTCACCTTCTTCAGTAGGGTGGAGTTCATAAGGTTCGTTATACCACAGTTGTAGGCAAAGCTTACAAGTGCAGATTTTTGGTTATCTGTTATCTCTGTCTTGACTAGATTGGAAACCTTGTTGGAGAACTTTGCAATGATGAAGTCAAACAGCTTGTGGGCACGCTCTAAGGTGATGGTGTCGCCAGGTTTAACCGGCCTGCCATCCTCGTAGAAGGTATTGCCAAAGCCTATGCTGTCCTTTCCGGCTGAGCATTTATAACTCTTCAACCGGAGGCCTTCATAGGATTTAATCAGCTCTTTGCCTGCGTCATTTATCATCTTCAATCGTAGGGTACTGGGTTCCTTTCTCTATAGCTTTTATGAAATCACTAGGGATGTTTCTATCCTTCATGGTATTCTTCAGAATCTTCTTTGCCTCCCGAGCTGTCATATTTCTGGTCATCAAAACCATGGCAGCATCGTAGTCTTTTTTGTACTCGTTGAAGTATCTTTCTAGCTTCTCATTTGCATCTGCCAATTCCTCAGCTTGCTTCTCAGGATCACCAACAGTCTTAGCTTTTTCTGTATAGTAACCGCTCATGATGTCACGCTTTGTGTTGGCAAAATCCCTTGACTTGAAGCTGAAGCCTACAGGTACATCCATCTTTTTGATACGCTGTCCTGAGAAGAATGCCAGGAGCTCAAGACTAGGATCGTACTGCTGTCCGTACCTGTCCACATCTCCCATCAATCCCTTACCAATTCTCCTCATGCTTGCCACCAATCCAGGCTCAAGCGCCTCATACACCGGTCCTGCATACTTACCCATCACCTCATCCAAGTCATCCGATTCTTTGAGCTTCTTGGTACCTTTGGCTAGAGCGGAGAAGAAGATTTCCGGAGATACGAATGGAGCAGCAACCTCGCCTACAGCATTCTTAATTCTGTCACCCATTGGCGCATCCTCAGTCATTGCAACCACAGGCTTCTTGAAGTATGAGAATGGATCTGAGAATCCAAGGTCAACATACTTGGGCATGCCATTATCGTCACGACCCAACCAAACTACAGGACTGTTCTTGCTCCAGGTTGGGAAGTATCTTCTGATAGACTTCTCTTCCTCATCTCCTACACCCACAAGCATGGCACTCAGTCCGGCCAGGGTGCTACCAAAACCAATGGCACTGATCACTCCTGCCAAACGCTTGAAACCTACATCCCTCATGTCAGGGTCTGCGATCTCCTCAAATGCTATCTTAATAGAGTTCTTGGTAGTCCTTATAAGCTCCGCAGAAAATGCGGGGAAAGATGAGATTGGAATAAACTTGGCCAACTGACGGATAATCTCAGGGAGCTCTGAATAGGTAGGATATGTAGCCCTGGCTTTCCTTGAAGCCTCCGCTTGCAGCTGCTCTTCAGTCATGTTAGGTTTGCGCTTAGCCAACCTAGACTTTTCATTCTCGTATGTATACACACGGAAGATGTCATCCTGAGCTGAATAGAAGCCTTTTACGCCACTGACAGCCTTGCCAAGCATGCTATCACTCTGCAACCATTCGACTGGACTCTCGTGCTTCTGTGCGGCTTTAATGATGGCCTTGAACTCTCCACCCTGTACACCATCTCCCAGGATACCCTGCTCGATGTACTCACGGATCTTAGCCTGGAAGGCAGGATCGTCTTTGCTCTTGTTGGCGAAGTACCCAATTGCGCTCTTCCATCCTTCCGCATATCCATTGCCAAATATGTGGCCGTCCTTCAGCATCATGACGTGACCACCAATTACGTTACGTACCCAAGATGCAGGGGACAATGCTGTCTTACCTACCTTGGCAATACCGTTTACCCCGGCTAAAAACCTAAGGAATCTTTGGTTGACATCGTCACCTTGCATGCTTGACTGAACCTTCCCAAATGCTTCTGCAATCTCAGGTGTGGTATATAATCCGGACAACGGTTGCAGGTAGTTCTTGTTCTCACCTGCCACAGGAGCATAGTGAGTTCCGGTTGGTCGCTCGAAGAAGAGCGTTCCCATATTCTCTTCGGCAATCGCCTTAAGTGTTTGATGTGTCTGCACCAGGCTAGACATCTTGGCCATTGACTTGGCAAAGTTTACCATCGGATCTTTGTACTCACCCATCAAGTCCCTAATCTCTTCTGGGATCTCTTTCCTTCCTTTCAGGATGTCCACCTTGGTCTTGCCCATATTCGCACTAGACAATCCTTCCATCACCGGCTGCATGTTGGTGGCGATGTAGTTCACCAAACCTTCAACCTCTGCATCGGTTAACTCCCTCTCATCAATCTCATTCCCTTGAGCATCGAACTGCCTAACGAAGTTGTTTGCCTTCAGGTACTGTATGGCACGCTGACGGACTGGCTCAGGGATTTTGTTTACCCACTCCGGATCGTCATACTTCCTGTATGTCCTAGTCAGGTAAACACCTAATCCTTTATCGCCATCGAACGCAGGTTCCAGGCTGTCATCAAGTACGCCAATGTCTATAAGCTTTAGAGACATAGCATCTACTTGCGCACGCATTTGCTCTAATATAGAGAGTATCGGATCAGGAATTTTACTAGCCTGTGCAGCCTTCTCCCTCATGTTCATTCCCTCAAAGTTTCTGAGTGCACTATCTAGTAGAGTGAGCGTGTCCTGGTCAAGCTTCTTGTAGTCCTTACCATAAGCCTCCTTAACAGCATTAGCCAAACGCTGTGACAATACATTCATCTCATTGAGATCTGCATCGATTAGGCGCTGCTTCTTCTTCAGCTTCTCCCGAACATCCTCAGGGAGGTGACCATATCCCAGGTTGGTGATGGCATCTGTGATATTCTTTACAGCCTTACTTGTAATGCGTGCTGCAGACATCCTGTTCTGGATGCCTTCATTGAGAAGGTCTACTGAACTGTTTTTGAACTGGGCTATCGTATTCTTCGGGTCAACTAAAACAATATTTTCAACATACTTTTTTGCTCCCAACCCTGCGTCAGTAAATCTTACGGCATTAAACCCAGCATCCTTAATTTCACTGAAAAGTTTATCTACATTTCCCTTGCCTATATATGACTCTTCAAACCTTGGGTCAACCAATTCATGTACATTATAAGACAATTTGTTTTCTGAAAAACCTAACTTTCTTAGGATATCGTAAACCAAGTCTTCATCAGCTATCGTATCCTCAGATATCTTAAATGCAGATACCTCACCTCTATTACCTTTCGCATAGTACCCTGCCTCTGTTTTATCCTCCGTTACAAAAAACGGAATGCTGTTATCTATATCTTTGGCACTCCTAATTTCTCCACCATGATATACAGTCACTCCTGCTGAATTCCTTTCTTGTATCCTGTTATCTGTAGTGCTGAATGCGCCAGAGTTACCTGTTGCGGATTTGATTTGGTTGGGGTTGAATGATACATATGTTTTCCCTTTTGTTTGACCAGCATCAACACCTATCAACCCATCAATAGCAGAACCAAAAAATTTCTTTACTAGTCTTGGCGCTACAATTTTACCTTCTCTGAATACCTCTTCAGGTACATCGGCAATTGGTTTAGTTGAGTTGTACGGGTTACGAATATTTAGGTACGCTTCATACTGTGTCTCATTTGGAAACTCAATCCCCTTAAATGTCTTTGCGTATTCTTTGTTATCAGTAAAGTATGTAACGTATCCTTTAAACTCTTCAATATTGTTGAAGAGGGAGTTATGATACACCACCAACGGTTCTCCATTCTCATCAACAACCTTTGATGCATTTTTAGGATCATTCTCCCAGTCTCCAAACCAGTTCTTGAACTCAGATGTCCTTACCTGCTCGTATTGTTTAGGATTAAGGTTGGATGGTTTACCGTTGGGTGCAGACCTTCTCTCTTGTATTCTATTATCTGTAGTGCTGAATGCACCAGAGTTATCTGTAGAAGACTTGATTTGGTTTGCATTGAAAGCAACATATTCAATACCGTCAATACTATTGCTACCTTCAAATATGATTCCATCAAAACCGAGCTCCTTCCAAGCAGCATTCAATAGGTTTATATCCTCCTGGAATGCATCATCAAAATCAAGCTCAAGCTCTTCGTCATTCCACCTTTTCCTCTGACTAGCTGTGGAATCTTTCCAAGCTTTGGTACCTTTTACAGCCTCCTTTGTATTGTAATAGTTTGAACTGGTGATAGGATTCTTTATGCTGAGATATCCTTCAACGGTGTTCTTACCAAA
>Ga0315909_10000268_pt1 | contig 67580 bp, 101 predicted proteins | sample LakEriMetagenome_11_FD_203527 | JGI IMG/M metagenome (GOLD analysis project Ga0315909, IMG submission 203527) | Freshwater fungal communities from buoy surface, Lake Erie, Ohio, United States - Buoy 2 MA125 | ecosystem: Environmental > Aquatic > Freshwater > Lake | place: USA: Lake Erie, Ohio...
AATAAACAATAGATCAGTATTTCCAGTGGCATCTACAGTGATCATATTATATACACCGCCACTTTGATTAATATCATAGGCTTCGCTGTTTACTACACTATAGTTGCCTTGATATTGTGGTGTAAGATTTTCATAGTCTGCCGTACAAATGTAAGTTGCGTCGTCTGGTGTTAGAGCAATAGTACCTCGGGTATCACCTGTAGCACCCATTGGAAAAGATATGCTACGTTCTACAACACCGCTTCCAAATATTGGATCTCCGTTTTCGTCTACAATACCATCAGAAACTTCAATCTTAACACCGTCTTGTGTCTCAAATCTTTTTAATGCCATTTTTTATTCCTTAATCATTTGATTTTAGTTCAAGTGCATGTACACTAACGTATACGCTTTCAGCTACATCTGTGGGTTGACAGATTATTTCTATTCTATTAGTTGTTGCATTCCATTGCCCATCGAAGGTAGCTAACGGTGTAGTACTTGAATAGGTTAATCCGTATACTGAAACACTCACAATATCATTGGTATATCCTCTCACTGCCACTATATCACAGGCCTGAGTTTCCCAAGTAACATCGCCTTGGTTTCCTTCTACTATAACAAACAGTTTAATAGCGTGTTGATATTGTCCTGTGCTGGTATAGATAACAGTGTCTACGCCTGGAGGGCATGTAGTATTATCTTGATAATTTACTACTGACTCGTCACCGTATGTAATTTTGTTGATATATAACTGTTTACTAATACCGTCAATAACAAGACTTGAGTCATCTGAAAATACTGAACCTTTCATATCGCCTTCATAGAAAGCAACACCGCCCCCTAAGAACACAGCATCAACATAAGACTTAGTAGCTGCATCTTGAAGTCCAATAGGATCAGCTACGTTAGTAATTCTACTGCTGCTGGCAACAATGTTTCCTGCACCGTTGGCTGCATTAAGAACTAAATTACTACCTGATTCAATAGTAACTACACCAACACCTGTAAATTCTAAGCTGTCTGCGGTAATACTGTCTGCAACTATATTTCCAAAATTTGTAAGGTCGGGCGGAGTATAAGTAAAAACACCAGATAGATTGTTGTAGCTTAAAGATCCGTTTCCTGATGCTGTAGGTTCAGCAGCTACACTAAAGGCTGTTAAATCTACGCCACCACCCGCTGCTGCGCCTGGCTCCCAACGCTGGTTAGAATCACTCCATACCAACGCCTGACCATCTGTAGCACCAACTTGTTCTAATGTATAGGTTTTTAATACAGAATTTACACCGTCAACTAACAGTGTACTATCATCACCAAATATACTACCAACTATATCAACATTAAAACTACCAGCTGAAAGTGCTTCGCCTATAGCTTCGTTGACACCTTCTGTGTCTAAAAAACCTGTATCATTTGTTAATTCTGACAGTGCAGTAGGAGCACCAAATATGGCTGCATATGGTATTCTATTAGTAGCAGCATCAAAGACTAGTGTTCCATCAAACCCTCTTAGACTTCCTAAGAAACTTTCTGCATGCATTTTCCAAAAACGCTTGTCTGATTTACCAACTTGATTTTGTAAGTCTACTGTAGGAAAAATACTTCCGCTGTTTACTGAAATGTTTTGTACGGTAACATTTCCTAAATTAGCTAGATCAGCAAATTCAAGACCAGTTTCGTTAGCTCTTACCTTTACAAATTTTCCGCCCTGTTGAAAAAACGTGTTAGGTACATCAGTTAAATCAGTAAAACTTTGTGCAACCAGGGGGTTGCCTGCAATAGTAATAGCAGCAGCATTAATAGTTCCGAGGGCATTAATATCCTGCACATCCTCTATACTATTATTTCGTAGATAAAGGTTATCATCTGCTGGCAATTCTTTTATCTTATTGCCATCGCTAACGTCTATAATTAATGGATATCTATTTGCCATCTTTGCTTCCCATATACATATTTATCGAATAGTTTATTAGTCTTCCCAGCGTACAATCTGTTGTATAGATTGCGCACTCACACTTAGACCTAGGCCAAGACTTTCCACGGTGACTGCTAATTTACTGTCTGTATCTACTATAGCATTTACAGTTGCAATAGGTGCTAGTGAAGTATAAATTACCCCAAATACACTTGCATAAGCATTAGTATCATCTAATTTTTTAATTGCTATTACTTCACAGCTTTGCACTGTTTGATCCTGTGCAATTATCTGAAGAATAAATTTACCTGTAATTACATCGTTGTTTATAGTTGTAAAAACAGTTTCTGTTTCATTAGGAGCAATATAGGTAGTATCTGTTCCGCCTCCTATGTTCTCATATAGCTCAGAAAAATTTAAGTTTATCTTTGTAAACGCAGTTCTTAAAGGATCACCGTCGCCTTTGTTAGCACTGGTTCCAATATTAATTGTTTGTTTTGCCATTCTGATTACCCTTTAAAAACGCTACTCTTATTCTTGTAGAGGACACTAAAACTTTTCTAGGTTGAGAATCTCTACTCACCACAGCCTGGGCTTTCCCGCTTTTGACTAATTTATCTATTTGACTTTGTTTCATTAATGTTTACCCACAACAATTTCAATTGTACCTTTGTCAGTTGACTCTTTATTTTCAAGAGCCTTACCAATCACAGTACCAACTCTTGCATCATTGTCTACAATAGCATAGCCTGGTATAGCAGCAGCAACTAAAATGTCACCTTTGTTTACACGACCAATAACTTTGCAGGGCACACGACCCTGTAATGCCAATGCAACTACGTGATTTCCGTCTAATTGACTGTTCATTAGGTGTGCAGGATTCGTAGATACAACACCTGCTACTCGTCTATCACCTTTGATATCTGTAGTGGTAACTTCTGCATTGCCACCAAATACCAGTACTGTGCCAGGTTCATAATCAATATCACCTAAGTAATTTTCTGCCAAGTCAGCGTAGTACGATTCAGTTGCTGTACCTCTGAATAGTGTTGCGTAGATATTAGCATACTTTAGTGTAGCACTACCTATGTTATAGATATTATCAGTTTCAGGAACAGCACCTGTTGAACTAAACTTCATTGGTACAACGCTAGAACTTGTACCACTGTCAGCTACAACCATACTGATCTGTCCAGCTGTAGACTTACCTGTGTTAGCACCAATAGCAATACCCGTTGACGCAGTTCCTCTTTCACCAGGAGCTTCAATGAATGATGCATAGATCCAATCTACTCCGAGACGTTTTTCATTGTTAAAGTTTGAAGCAGCCTGTAGCACACTTTGACTAATACCTGTGCTGCTGATATTAACGTTACCTGGTATTTCTAAGTCTGGATAGGTAGGTGATGCACCACCACTACCGCCAACTGCTGTTAGAATTACACCCTGAGCTGGTGTTTTAAATACTAGCTCAGTAGTATCAAGTGCTAGAACTTCGTAACTTGAGTCACCACCTAGTATCAGTGAGTTGACCTGTATACTACCATTAAAGTTAGTTTTAACTATAGAGTTAATTTCACCTGTTTTTGTTACATTAGAAACTCCATAAACACCTGCGCCTGTTTTAATTAATGCTAGACCTGCATCAACACCTGCTGCTAGTTCTGTTGTAAAGTCGTTGTCTTCGAGGCCGCCGCCTTGATTAACAATAGTGCTAAATGATATTTCGCTTACAGCTCCTGTGCCAGTGTCACTTCTACCTACAACAGTTTTTGTTGCAATATTCTGTATAGAAGCTAGTGTTACACCTGTACTCTTTAGAGATATAAATCCATTAGTTGCATCAAAGTTTGCACTGTCAAATGCTGCACTACCTAGATCGTTCTGTGTAATACCAGTAGCATTGGCTCTAGTTGTTGCAGAGTTAAGATTCAATTTACTCTGCGCAATAGCTGCACTTCCGCTTACATCTGCGTTAACAATAGTTCCTGCTTTGATCTGTGCATTTAGTGAAGTATATCTACTAGGTGATAAAACTCTAGTTGCTGTTAGTTCGATGTCACTCGAACCACTCCATACACCGTTGGCCCATTCGTCTACTGGACCGTCTACACATTCACCTTCTGCACCACCTACTACAGTTACAAAGTCTGATATAGAGAATCCAGGTCCACTTGTTGGTGTATATACTAGAGCTAACAGTGTTCCTTCAAAGCCTGATACACTAAATGTATCAACAATAGTTCCTGTTGAACCTGTTACGCTGCCATTTATTGTTTGTCCTATACTGAAAGGACCACCAACTATGGTCGATGCAAGTAAAAATATTTTCTTGTATCCTGTTGAAACTAACAGTTGGTTTCCTGCCAACTGATTAATCTCAATGTCTCTTAGCTTCGATGTAGCATTAACTGTAGAACCCGTAGCATCAACGTATGCTTTAGTTGCTGCGTCAGAGTTTGATGCAGGAGCTTTTAGGTTAGTAATAGTGTTACCAGCTGCATTTAGATCATCAGTCATCGGTACAGCACCGTTTGGTGCAAGTACACCAGGACCTAGTTTGTTTGCAACAGGATTTCCGTTAACATCATAACCTAAGCGTCTATTAACATATCCACGCACAGCACTTTCTGTTGGTACGGTATCTGATGCATTATCAGTCATTGCAGTGTCTGTTGAGAATTCAGTAATAACAACACCACGTTTAAACCCTAGTCCGTCAACATCTGACAGTGCTAGTGATGCACTGAATGTAACTGTACCAGTACCTTGGTCTACTGCAAAGAATCTACCTACGCGGAAAATACCGTTCTGGTCAGTACTTACATAGAATACACGACCCTTGCCTCGTTCTTCAACTTCTTTAGCTTGATCGGCTTCACGCGGTAGACCAAAAATAACGTTTGGATAGTTACTCTGGTTAAATCCACCTGTACCAACGTCTAAGAAATCATGTGACGTAGCACGACAAGTTGAAATATTAACAGTAACAGATCCAGTTGAACCAGCTTCTAGGCCTGCTCTTAAAATAACTAATTGTGATCCTAAAATTACTGGAGTTGAAAGTCCTGTAACAGGAGTTTGATTGATGTCATCACCTGTTTCTTCTAGATCAACTATGGCGTAAGCATTGTCCTCAGAAATAGGTACAACTACATCACTGCTGTTTACTCCTCTATAGTTATAAACATAGAACTTTTTACCGCCCCAAGACAGTATAGGCGCTCTAGCTAGACTGTTAATTGACCATCCTATAGGTCTATTTGCTTCAGGAGTTTTTAGGTTATTATTAAGTCTAAATATTTCATTAGAATCAACTGTGGGTGTTAGCGCAAGGATTACGTCACCCACAGTACCACCTTTAGTAGTACCACTGCCTGCTAATGCTGTTTCTGCTGCTTTTTCTGAATCAATAATTAATCGTATATAATCATAACTGGCATCAAAGCCTGCCTGCGATTGATCTGCTGGTAAATCATTTCCTATACTGTCTGATGAAATGAAGCTAATTGATCTATAAACAGCACTAGTATCTTCATCAAATATAACCGCTGTTGAAGGTCTAATAGACAGTACATCTGGTCTTGCTAGATCACCAAGAATGTGAGTTTGATTTCTTCTATAATTAAATAGAACTCCCCAAGGCACAGCATTGAGTAGACCGTTGGTGCTAAACTGAACATCTGATGTTGAGAAGTTTAATTTATATACAGTACCGTTATACTTAGGTGTTGATTCTTCAACAAATATATCACCTGTTACACTTACACCTGTAATTTGACCTGCTGAACTTACTGAAGTAACAGTAATTATAGCATCGTTGCCAACACCTACTCCACCAGTTATACCACCTAATTGATCTCCATCTACTGTAAGAGTATCATTTACGCTATAATCTTCTCCTGGATTTATAATTTCTGCTGTATAACCGTATTCTATTGTTTTGAATAGGGTTAAAATTGCACCTGTTGCTGTACCAGACGACTGAACTGTTACAGCAGGTATGATGTCATTTATACCTGTATATGAACCAACAACCGGACCAGCTTCTTGAACGTTTGCAATTTCATATCTAGCAAGTGCTGGTCTAGCTGGATGATAGATATCAAGCTCTGATCTATTGCTTGGAGTATCTTTAAAGTCGTATGCATGCAGATACAACTGTTCAACAGCATTAGAATATCCTGTTGAATCTACATCTAGAGGAACACTGCCTGCTCCTAGTGGTACTGAACCAACAACTTTCTGTAATTCGTTAGTAGAATTAAATGCTCCTGTTACGTTTCTTAGATAAACCACTCTAGAACCTGTACCACCACTACCTGATAGGCTTGTGTCAACCGCAACAGTACCTATTGCAGTAGTTACTAGCTGTTCAATTTCTTCTCCTTCAGTTAACTCCACAGGATCTGTTAAGTATAATACAACGTCGGCATTAAATGTTCTAGCAGGCTGAACCATATCTTGAACAAGATACACAGCATCTGGAATTTCATTTGGGTCTGAACCTTCAGCTACTAGCCCGTATTCACCGTAACAGCTTGAACCTGTCAGTGAGCGAATCTCTGAACCATTCTTAGCATAGTATGATGTCCAGCAGTAGTAGGTAAACATTGACACCATTTCTGATAGAGCACCGTTCACAACTACTAGACCATAACCAAGGTCATTAACTTGTGTAAAGTCGTTACCTAGCATGGATCTATTACCAGCAGTCTGTAGAGTAACATCTAATGGAGTAGGTAGATCCTGTACAACTTGTCTTACAATCAAAGCAGTATTAGCATCGATTGCATCTTTAGCATCTTGTAGGGTTGAGGTTGTCCACGAGATGTCTGGATGTGTTGGTGCAGGAAGCGCAGTTAATGTATCAGAAGAAATTACCAGCTCGATGATTGCTGCAAGATCGTCTAAAATTGCTGCTTCTGTGGCAGATGCTGCTGTACCTGATGTCTGACCTGGATACAAATTTTGAGCTACTTGACCTGCAACATAACCTAACTGTGCTATAGCAGCCGCTGCAATACTCTTAAATGGAGTAGCAATAGTGCTTACACCGTCTACAAATAAGTAACCTGCTGAAGATAGAGTTGCAGAGTTTCCTTCGTATTGTACATCGTAGCTAAGTGCATCGACTATACTTCTTACCAGTCCAGCAAATGCTACTTGATCATATGTAACTCCCACAAAGTTAGAGTTAATCCAAGATACAATAGTAGAACCTATAAATGTTCTATTAGATTGAAGTAACTGTCTTGCTCTAGTTCTGTTAACGCTTGTACCGGGATCTGTCCAAGCTATAGGTGCAGCGGAACCTTCGCCATTTGTTATAATGTCAATGATTTCATCAAAGGCGGCACCTGCATTAGCAGATGCTATTGGGTCAGCTATTACTTCAGCTAGATCAAGAACTTCGTCTTTACCTACACCAAGAGCATCAATGACAGCAGTTTTAATAGCTGTGTCAGCTAGTTCGGTGCTGTGTGCTACTATATAATTCAATGCTATAGAAACTGCGTTATAGTTAGTTCCTAATACTGTATCATAACTTACACCGTCTACAATATTTTGAATGTCGGTAGCAAATTGTTCTTCATCAATCTCTAGATCGCCAATAGCATTTAGATTGAAACCGGTAATTAAACTACTAGTAATACCAGTAAATCCTAATCCATCGTTTGAGTTTCTATCAAGGATAAGCTCAGCAGTACCAAAGTCTGGATCGTACTGTGTACAAGCATTAACCTGGAAACGTCTACCGTCAATATAGAACGCACTTGGAGTTTCTGGCTTACGAATAAACAAGCCTTGATCAGGCAAACTTCTAATTCTTAGTCTAAACGGATCTCCGTCAACTCGCTCGATAACCTGTATAGCACTATTGCCGGTGAACGCATCAATAAACATACCACCGCGGAATGACTTTCTGTTCACACTAGCCGAGAACGATGAACCTGTTTGTATGTAAGGAGACTTTGTTAGTACTTGACCTTCTGGATCAAGAACAACCATAAATCCACCGTGACCTTGTACTGTACAGTTACGGATAATAGTTGCGTCATTCATCAAGAACACATCCATATCCTTGTTGTGTAAAGGAGGATTGTATTCAGTATTAAATGCGAATGTAATCGTACCAATTAAGTTTTCAACAGTTTGTGCTGGTCCGTAAACTTCTACCCAACGAGCAGCAATTTCAGGAGCATTAAATACAATACCTGATGTATGTTCTAATTTACATTGATAATAACGATATATTCCACCTACAAAAAATCTAACAACATTTCCTACACGATATAGTTCTCCGCTGGCCCAATCTGCAGGATCAGCACTTCCATTGAATAGATCAGGTGCTGGATAATCTAGTCCTACACCGTATATTGTTGAAGGTGCAACACCGTCAAGTAAGTAAGAAGCTATTGTATAAACATAATCCATACCTGCAATACAACCTTCTTGGTTGATACTGCCAAGCGAGCCGCTGTAGAACTCTCCCTGTGTTTCTAAAGAAAATTCATTACCGCCATTGCGTAAATCTTTTACTAAAGCATCAACAATATAGCCGGTATCTCTCTTGCTCTTTGTTTCACTGTAATTACCTACCATCGCAGGATAAGTTGCGTTGATAAATTCTACTACTTGTTCTTGAATAAATTCTTTGTTATCAATTAATGTTAGAGCAGCAGTTTCCCAATTACCTATGTTTCTGTAACCAGCACCGATATTCTTTAGACTGCTAGGATCTCTTAGATAGTGATAACCAAAGTATCCGTCAACTGATCCAGTAAGTGGGTTTACGTATTCAACACCATTAGGTACTTTTGTAACTTCAATGATTAAATCTTCAGCGCCACCATTTCCTAAATCGCTGTCAGGTACTGTGATTAAGTCGCCTACTCTCCAGCTTCGACCAGGATTTACAACAGTGATATCTGTAGTAATACCATTAGGGTCAATAGTAATTTCAAATTCTGCATCTAATCCGTATCCATTAGTAGAATACTCATCAGATGTTATTGTATACGTGCCCTGAGGACGATTAGTATCTGGGAGTGTATTTGATTCTATTGTCTCAATTGAAGATTTACCTAGTACTAGTCCGTCAAACTCTCTGTCTCTATAAAAGAAAGTAGTTGCGTATCTTGACTGAGATACTCTATTTTTTGGACGAATCAATACACGTCTGAATTCATCACCGTTAATAGAAACGTTAGCTGGTACACGTATAGGATAATCTTCGTAGTAAATACCGCTTTCAACCTGTATTGTAATCTGTGTTTCTCTTACAATATTTCCGTACTCTAACTCTTCACCTTCTTGGAATTCTGTTGGTTCTAAAAGTTGTACTTCTATTTCGTCTGTTTCAGTTACACTAACTGCTCTAGGTCCTGATTCGTATTTGTAATCAATAATACGTCCAATAGCACCTGAGCTTTTTCCTCTTACAACTTTACCTGGAATAATATCAGTATTTTCAGGGTTAGCTTGATCAATGAAACCAAAGTTACCATTGCCAACATTTATCTTATAATTTGTTGAACCGTCAACTACAGGAGGAGCATCTAAAACTCCGTCATTGATAACATCGATAATAACTTGGAACTTTGCATCTAGTGCATCATCGGCAGCAGCATCTGCGATAATCAGATTATCTTGAAATTGTATTACTCTATTTTGATATAGTGTAGGTACATTTAAGTTCTTAATAATATAATTAACAACTAAGTTTCTTAGATATTCCATCGCAGCAAGAGTTTCAGTTCTTTGACTGCCAATAGCTTTCTGCGCACTAGGATTAGAATAATATCTTATACCAGCCCATCTTGAAAGATAGTTAGCATTATTACCTAACAAAACATCAAGTGATACTGATTCTAATATATAACCAACATCTCGTTGACAAATTTCTACATCATAGTTACCTGCAAAATTAGGAAATGTTGCATCAATATACCCTGTAACTTCTTTTTGCAGAAATTCTTTGTTTTGTAGAATAAGGGTTCTTGCATTATTTCTACCAGCAATAGGTGATGTAACGCCTGAGCTTACAATACGTCCTGTACCTGACCCATTGTTGTAGGTCATAGTCTGCATGTATGGACCAGGTTCATATGGTGCTGAAAGAATTACTTCTTCTGCTTTACGAGCAGCAGCATTTAGTGTTCTATATGCGTATGCAGGATTTCTACCTTCTTTACCTACAGGAGTATTTGTTTGTCTGTCATCACCGTTAGTAGCAACATAGATATTAACTACGCTGGTTGCAGCAGCATTGTCAACATATAGCTTTGTAGCTGCCTGTAGATCATCTGGACCGTTTGGTAATCCAAAACCTGATAGTTCACCTGGATGATCACTTAGATGCAGAACACCTTCCATGCTATCACCCTGTCTACGTACAACAGATTTTCTAGGCAGTGCTATGTTTGATAACCAATTACCTTCTAGATCTTCGTCATAAGCTGAATCAGTAATAGAGAAAGTACCTGAACCCCCACTAAGAAGTATTCGTGATGTACCTTCAATAGCATCAGCTTCTGTAGGATGTAGAGAAATTAAGTTTTCAGATTGTACTCTTACGTATACAGTTCCGCCTGTAGTTACTCCAAATGGATCAGTGCCTGTAGAACGGAAAATAAACGGAGCACCGTTAAATGATTGATTGAGACCGTGAGAAGGAATGTTTAGATTACCGAGGCTGATCCCTGTCGCTGTCTTAATATATTGACTTGTAGTAGCTGGTTCGTCTAGCAGACGTATACCGCCACCTGGCACTTCTTTCTGTTGATAGTTTCTGTCACCGTATGCTTTGTCAATTACTAGGGCATCGATACCTAGATCAGTACCATAAACAGAGTTAAAAGTATCAATTGCAGCTTGAGAAATTTCAACATTAGCAATTGGTTGTGTAGCAGCATTAAGTGGACCGCCTAGAACTGGTTCTGGGTCGTTTGATACCTTTGAAACTAGCTGTCTAACTATTAGTTTTCCATCTACACTAAAATCAAATCCAATAGTATCAATAGATCCGTCAAATGCATTATCGGAAGCAAGCTCTAGGAATGCAATTCCCGATCCATCACCTTTGACAGCAGGAACCTTATTTTCTTGTCCTTCATACGAATCCGGAGTGTCTGTTAGGTCGGTTAAGGATATCTGTCCGCCGATACCAAACACAGCATACAGTTCTGTAAAGTTTTCATTAACTTTACGAAACGATTCTCGTATACTATCACCAGTGCCGTCGTTGCCTTCTACACCAATATTAACATTTTGTTTTGCCATCTAATGCTCCGTTATTCCATAAAGTGTGAATGTATTCTGTCGTCAAAATTAACGCTTACACCACAACCGCAACTACTTCTTGTGTTAGGATTGTTAATTTCAAACTGCGATCCAACAAGACTCTTAACATAATCTATTTGTGTACCAAATAAGTAAATCAAACTATGCATACCTATTACTAAATTTCCTTGGCCTGCGCTAATGATTTCATCTTGTGTATCAATATCTTCTTTAGATTTTACAAGTCCCCAGTCATACTCAAACCCGGCACAACCACCACCTTTGATGTTTAGACTGATAGCAAAGCAGTCATTCTGCTTGCATAAATCGTTGATTTGGTCTTGTGCTGCTTCTGTTAGTGTGCAAATAGACATGTGTTTACCTCTCTATGATACTATTTAGCGTAAGATTTTATAATCTTAATGTAAATATAGTTATGTTCTTAGGAGAATACAAAGAAAAAACGCGGCACGAAAGACAATCTAAGTCTGGCCTGAAACACGAATATTATCGACACAAGACCTTTGTGCGATTACGTTGTGATGCTTGCGATAGTGAATTTGTGAGAGAACGAGGATCAATGGATCCCAATCGCCTAAGCAATAATTATTTTCACGTCTGCTCTAGCTGTGATGCGAAACGTTACGGTCAGATGAAAGGCGTGGAAAGAAAACAGGTCTGGGATTTAAGTGCATCCTCAGACCTGCCTATTAGTAAACTGTAATTTTAATTATTTGGGCGTCTTACAGAATTCTGTAGAACATCAACACTGGTTTGTAGTCGTGTAAGTTTACGCTCTAGCACATCAGTAACTGCTCTTTGTTTGCGTAACTGCTCTTCCAAACTCTGCACGTATTTCTGTGTAGGTATTTGGCGTTCAAGACCGTCTTCGCCTAACATAGTAAAATGATCTACACCTTGGGCTCTTAAACCGCCTGTAACCCTGTTAGGATTCTTGTCACTGCTTTTTTCAATAGCAGGAACTTGTTTTCTACCATACATTTGTGTTAAAAAGCTCATTTTTATTCTCTCCGTATATTATTTACCAGTGTAGTAGTTATAGAGCTCACTAGTAGCAAGATTCTTCATCTTGCTTTCGACCATAATGTCTGCATATTCACGGAATGTTAACGCCCAGTCATTTACTGCATCGTTCCACATGTAGTCGCTGTGTGCTCTAAGTTTAGCTTTTTTGTAGCCACTTTCTAATAGCGTCCGAAGATCGGGGCGGATGTGTCTGGGATGGTCGATAAGACAGTCTTCCCGTGATACACTATAATGTATAACAGGCCTAACACCGCGCCAGCTATCAATAATCCTTTTAAAACGGTCGTCAGTAGCTTCAATATATTCTCCAGAGTTGATCCAATGGTGATGTATATCTAGCACCAAAGCGAGATGCTTTGATAATTCGAGAGAGGCGTCGATTCCCCAGGACATTTCGTCGTTTTCGATTGTGATGCAGTTTCTTGCTTCTGTGGATAACCTTGGGAGAACTGCTTTGATGCCGTCGGGACCTCTGCGACCCGCGATGTGGACGTTGATTTTAAAGTCCTGAAACGATTTACCATACCCCATCCAACGGGCCATATCTGCATGATACTCAAACTCCTCTATGCTTCTGCTTACAATTTCGTCACTGTCAGATGCAAGAACTGTAAACTGCCCAGGATGAAAACTGAGACGAACATCAAGCCTACGAGCAGCCTCACCCACCTTGGCAAACTCTCTTTCACAGTAGCTTTTAACATCTCCCAGTCGCCAATAGTACCCCCATGTTGGCTCAGTGTAGACAGGCAAACAATCGCTACCCAATCTAACCATTCTAAGCTCTTGCGGTAAAGAACCAACATATTCTACAAGTCTCCCATATGAAGCAATATTATGCTCCATAATATCCCAAAGGCGCTGTTCAGCAACATCCTTTGTCTGCCTGTTAAGCCACTGTACTGTGGTTGCACGAGTATTTAGTGGACGTTGGATTTCTTCCAGAAGCTTCTTCTTCTGGGTTTGATCCGGGTGCATATATTTGCAAGCAAAGCCAATACGTTTAGTCATAATATTATTATAGTGCCTAATTGTTAAGATGTCAAACAGAATATTTTGTATTGCTTAAATTGATATAATTAAAACTGATTACAGTCCTACCTTCATAATCATTTGATTCGGCTCCGTGCTCTAACCAACTAGGAAAAAGCACACATCTTCCATTTAAAGGCTGCACTGCCGCTGCTGGCGAAGTATATACTGTGTTGTGATTTTTAGTTTCTTCAGCCATTCTATAAATCATCGTTGGATTTGTAAAAAAAAGATTTGACGCTCCTTCACCGCAGTCAACATAAAGAGCACCACTAATAGTTGATCTTTCGTGTCTATGCGGTACTACTTCACTCTCGCATGTCATAATATTAAACCAACTGTTTGAAAGAATAACTTCTGCTAGACCCAAATGTTCAGCATAAGCAGCAACAGCTTCATCAACACGTTCTTTGAGAGTTGTAAGTTTAGGATTGTGTAGAATGCTGCCCCAGTCTACTCCCCAAGAACTTTTTCCCCCCGGAACTAGCGCATGCTCTACTGTTTTGTATTCACTAATTATATTTCTAGCGATTTCTATTTCAGGTAAATCGCTCATATCAAAAATGCCCAGCGGAATACTAAAAGCATCTATAAAGGATACGGTTTTTGTTTGTGCCATTTTATTTCCAGTTTTCTTTACACCAATTATCAACACAGAGGTGTGGATTTGGATCTCCGTGAAATACAGCGATACTTGTAGTTGGTTTAACAATAGGCTCTCCGGGAGAAGGAAAGTTCTTTCTGCCAGTTATATCAACTGTCATCTGAGGCTTTCCACGCATTTCCCATTTGTAGCTTTGTATCCATTCATCAGGCCAATATACAAAATCTTTCTGAATAGTTGAGTAAATCCAATCTTGATCTCCGTGAAATCTACGAACAATATTTTTAGGATTTTCTATAAATTGAGTATAGACCTGACTGTGCTGTCCTGTTTCTAATCTGAACACACTAGAATTAAATTTTTTGTAATCACGTATAACAAAACGAGTAAAGTCTCTAATGATACAGAACTTACCAGGTTCATATGTAAAAAGATTATCAATGTTTCTAAAAACTATAAGATCTAGATCTAAAAATAAAATAGTTCCTTTTAGTCCTAGATCAGGATTAAAAAACATTGGCTTGTACCACCATCCCTGTACATTCGATATCAATGTTAGAGGCTTAATTGTTATATTCGGATCTATACCCGTAGGATCTTCTGTATAGCACACAAACTCATGCGGAACCGTTAGATTCCGCTCTACCATAGAATAGAGCGTATTAACGTATTCCGCAGAGTACTTGTTACCGTATTTTAAACAGACGACGTAGTTCATTAACCTTCGTATATGGCTGAGTTAGCGTCATGTTCAAATACTTCGGCAGAGCGAAGTCGAACACCTTGTCCAGTAGGGTAACGTGCTTCAAATGTTCTTCCATCTGGGTGAATCCATGCTCTACCTTCCTTGTATGCTTCAAGGATTTCGTTCATTGTGCGATAGGCTAGTTCTGCAAACTTTTCGCAGCCTACGCCTTCAACAAAACGTAAATCAATGATTCCCATGTTTTTAAAACCACCTTGGATTCGGTTCAGTTCCACAAATGTATTGCGTTCTGGATCATCATTTGCAATAATTAGAGTATGATCAAATTGCCATTCGCTCCATTCTTTAAATGCTTTGAGTCCACCAAAGTCCATAACCCAATTACGATCATCTAGTGTTTCTGATTCAAACACCAGCCTAATACCAATTGAGTATCCGTGTAGTAGTGAGCAGTGACTATGTGTACTTCTCCACTGTCTAAAACAGCATGAAAGTCCTCGGTCGTTGCCGTAAGTTTTTGTTGAAATATATTTTGCCATCTCTTCTCTCCTTTATAAGTAGCAAGTTTGATGACACGCAGAGTATTTAGAGTGGGATGAGCGTCTTAGTCCACTTTAACTAGTTCGTCTAAAATACTTTTTAATGTAGTGTTAAAACTAATAACTATTCTTTCATTATTAGATTTGTTTTCAGTTGTTTCGTGTTCTAGCCAACTTGGAAACAAAACTAATCGTCCAGTAACACTATCAATAGCTGCTAATTCAGAATTGTATTGTGTTTCTTGATTGTTGATCTGTGTCATTTTATACGGGCGAAGCGGACTATGGACTAGAAAAGGACAAGATCCTTTTTCTGCTTGTACATAAAATGCTCCACTTACTGTACTATTTTCGTGTCTGTGTCTTGTGGTTTTACCACCAGTGGGCATATAGTTATGCCAGCTGTTGGTTATAATTACTTCAGGAAGCCCTGTTGTCATACAGTAGTTATCTAAACAATCTTTAAACTTTCTCAGTAGTGACGCTAGTGATTCTCTTTTAAGGATATAAGAATTATTAGGAAAATCAGTATGCCAACTACTGGTACCATTACTAACTAATGAATGATTTTTTATAGGAATATTTTTTAAATCATTAACTATAGGTTCTAAATCGATTTCTGACAAATCGTAAATACCTATAGCAGTTGGAAACAAATCTAATATCATACAATGATTTTATACTAGATTATTAATATTGTCAACTGTTATATTTCTTTCATCCCACGTGTTAGGTAGAACCCAATTATTAGATTGATAAATGGTGAAGTGAATTTTTGGAAAGCATTGGAATACCATACTGATTTGATGCATCCAATACACAGGAGATATGTGGTTATGATTACTTTCCTTGTATCCGTCTGTGTCTTTATAAACATTGTTAATCTTGCCGTCATTGCCGTAGAGGTCAAATCCTATGAGCTTAACTTCTCTTTCTTTAGCATACGTAGCTGCTATTAGTACAGCATAAGGGCCACTGCCCCAATGCCACGGATCATCCCATCGTTCTTTTCCCTTATAGGGAAGGTCTGGAACTCTACGCATATTTTTGTAATTGTATTGATCTAACCACACGTCTCTTGTATATACAAGAGTGGTTTCATATACACGACGACGTATAGCTTCGTCCATCATTCTAGTATCTACACAGACAAGATAGTCCATAAGATAGTCACGCATAATAGCGTTACAACCTACCTTGGGACCTTGTAGTTGATCTATGTCTATGTTCTTACGGCTTTCGCCATTACCTATTACGTACATAGACATATTTACTTTAGTTTTTTAAATCTTTCTTTATGTCTTGAAGATCTTGACGAACTGAATCAAACTTGTCAGTTGTATTGTTCATAATGATTGCTAGGTCAGCAATCTTGTACAGTGCCCACCACCACCAGATAACTGCTACAAAGAAAAATGTGCCGCTGCCTATGATTAATGCTTTCTGATAAAGACTATCCCATCCTATAAAGTAAGATAGACTTAGAAGTGATAGTACAACTATAGGTAATGTGCCTGCGAAAAATGCCCAGAGCTTTACTTGCTGTGTTGTGCCTTTTAAAAAATTAAACATTGATTTTCTCCCTCAGGAAAATATTTATGAGGGTTTGTGGAAGATTTAAGTACTGACTTTAAGGAGCAATCTGACCGAATGGTTTCCATTCTCCAGGAGTTCCGTCTCTAGTGCAGATCCAGCCAACATAGCCTGTTGGTTTTGGTTTTGAATTCCAAACTATGTCACCAACTTTGTATGCACCATTTGTTGGAATAGCTTCAGCTACTTCTTGCTTCTTGCCTTGGAATTTTACGGGTCCTGCTGTAACTAAATCGCAGTCTGGATTTTTAACATTGATACCTAACTTACCCTGAACTGTGGTTACAGTTTCAACATTAGATCCAATCGTAATGCGTCCACTAGCACTGATAGAGATACGAGCAGTGTTATCTGTGATAATATCAAAGTCGCTAGCAGTCCAGTTACCAATGCGAGTACCTTTGATTGTTTCTACATCAATTACAAACTCGCCGTCCATACCCGCAACGCTGACAGTACCGTTGGGCGATTCAGTACCGATACCTAATCTCTGTGACGAACTTTCATAAATTAAATATTCGTCAATGTTTAGATCGCCCTGTGTTCGTAGATTGCGTAGTGTGCCAACAGTGGTTAAACTTGAATTGGCTACAGAAGGACCTAGTTCTCGAGCACTTAGTACTGGTATAGTGCCTATTAGATAAGCAGCTTCTTGATGTAGATCTAAAGACTCCGAACTCCAAATTCTATCTGGATTAGCTTGATAGATGAACTGCTTTGTTCCTGCGCCTGTTCTCCAGAATAAACCTTTGCCGTATACACCTTTGCCTTCTTCTGCTACAAATTCTAAAGGACTTGTTCTTTCGTTTCGTATGTCTGCTGTAATCTCATTAACATGTAATTTCTTAGCAGTTATTTCGCCATGAACAAAAAGATTACCTCTAACATTAGTGTCTGTTAATAGATTCTTTACATTTATGTTTTCAGTATGTAAACCTTTGTCATTGATTAAAACAACCTGTTGCGTAGCATCGTCTTTAATACCAATGCTGGAAAATTTAATTATTCTGCCGCCGTTGATATGATCGCCAGTAAGGCTTCTTTTGGCTATTTCAGGTTGAGGAACCGGACGTGTGGCGATGCTCTCTACAGCTTTGTAGAGAGCATCCATTCCCTGTCTTAAATTAAGTAGATCGCTGTCAATATTGCTCATGCAAGTATTTATCAAATACCTGCATCAGTGATTAGTTGACCTTTAGCAATACTGTATCTGCATTAATACGACCATTTAATTTGGTGTCTGTCGTATTGATATTTTCAAGGAACTTGCGCAGAGCAACCTTACCAGCAGCCTTAAACTCTTTGAGCTGTAGTTCAGGCTTGCGCAGTGTCTTTTGAACACTGAGTTCTTCGTTGAATCCAATAATTGTAGCACCTTTAACACTTAGACCGCTGCCTGCACGAGCCTGCCCAGTTGGATCAATGTTAGACGCAACATACTTGCCCAACTTGCGTGTTTTGATATTGAACACCCAAAGTTCGCTTGCACCCACAATTTCCACAGGATTGATTGAAGCCAAACTGTTCTTATTGTCCACTTTGCAGTACTTGAGTTTGGAAATTAACTTGTCTGCACTTTTGGGCTTAGGTGTGCGAGTCTTACGTGTTGCTTTGCTGGCGTCTACGATAAGCATACAAGCGTCTACAAGCGTTTCTAGCGCAGTGATGTAGTTAGACACATCCTGCTTGGTTAGATGGCTGTAGCCTTCTTTGAGCTGCTCCAAAAGATCAACAGCTTTTGGATCCATCTTCTTTAACTGAGCGGCTGTAGGCATGTTCTGTAGTTCACGGAACTCAGCCAATTCTCCTTCGTAAAAGCCCATAATCTTGCGAGCGTGGGCCTGCGTTACGCCCGTCCTAACAAAATGCGACTTAAAGTCAAACCCTTTTGGATTAAACTTCTTTTTGTCTGTGATAAATCCTTCCAACCATTCATCAATAGCTTCGGCAGCATTAGATGCTTGCTCTGAAATGCGTTCTTGGATAGTAGGAACGTATACGTTGGCTTTGGCTTTTTCTACAATCGCTTCTTGAACTACAACTAGTTTGCCCTTTTCAATAGCCTCTTCCAATCGGGCTTTAATCCAGACACTAGAAGGTTTGACTACACCCGAAGTACCAGGCAATGTCTGCCAGTAATCATCGTGTGCTTTATTGTAGTCAGGCATGCCCGTGCGCAGTAGTTTACAGCTAATCGCAACAACAATGGAAACATCACCTGCTTTGGCGTGTTTGATCTGTTCTGCGGTATAATTGTTTTCTTTCATCCAAGCCCAAACGTCAGGCAGTAGATCAGCAACCTTATAATTCTCATAATACCAGTCACGAGCATTACGTTGGAACTTTAGGTACTCTGCACCGCTCCAAGTTTCCCAGCCTTCAAAGTTGGGTCCAGTAATTTTGTTGCCGCGTTTGATAGCAGGAGCCAATCGCACTTTCTTCTTGCGCGGAGCCTTGATTGCAGTTTTGGTTGCAGTAGCCATTTGTTTCCCTCTGAAGTTATCTTACAATGTTTATTATATAGCCAAACAGAGTATTGTCAAGAGAATTTGATTGTGAAAAATGTAAGCTGTTTTTCTGTAAGCATTCCGGTTATCAGGTAATGCATCATTAGTGAACTTGCGTCCATTTGTTTGTGCAATGTCATTTCTGTTGCATTTTCGCAACACCATTTACCCTTGTCCGAAGTTGCCCATTCTGTTAGATGATGATAGTGATCAAATCTATCTCCAAAATTATTTAAATTTGAATCCAAAGCAAATCGATGCAATATCATCTTAGTACGTTTAGGTCCTAGGTAGCTGAGATCTTCTCTGTCATTGAAACCATATTGAGCTACACTCATGTCAGCCTTTGAGTGCGTCGATGACTTGATTTTTGGATTCTTCTCTGAGTTCCAATTTATTAATTGTTTGTAAGCCGCGGAACATTTCTTCAATAACGTGAACAATGGCTTCTTTGCCTTCTTCAGTTAAATGACTATATTCTGGGCCCGTAGAGCTTTCGTACCAAACCTGTTTGTTTCTACTCAACTCCATAAGGGCACCATAAACGACGTCCTTGTTCATTGATCGTCTAATTTCAAATTTTCTCGCCATCTTCAAAGCCTCTAAAACGGATAAACCTCGGGAAACGTAACGAATAGCTGCCATCTTGGTTTTGGGTGATTGCATCAGCCCGAACCTCAACCATTTTATTAACCATCGAATCCTGTTCCACATGTTCAGCCCAAAAACTTTCTCGTTGGGTATCACTAAAACCGGATCCAACGTTTACACGGACAGCTCGTCCGTCATCAACACCATCGCAAACAAAGGCTCCGAGTTTGCCTTCGTTGCGCCCAGTTCCCTCTTCTAAAGAGGTAATACTTAATGTTACTTCTATAAATGGTTTGGCTTTGAGCCAAGCATGGCTCCGTTTGCACTCATAGGGTGCATTAACATCCTTGATCATAACCCCTTCATAACCACCGTCTACAGCCGCTTTATTCAGCTCTACAAAGCGTTTTTCTCCTTCGGGGGTACTTAGATCCACTGTTTCCCAAGCCAGTGCTTGGACGTGTGGCAGAAAAACAACATGTTTTTGAACCCAGGCCTGTACCATTAGGCTACGAGTACTCTGTGGCGTTTTCCATACACCTTTTTGGAAGTCTTCCAAAGGAATCACATCAAAAAGATGTAGTACAGCATCACTGGCGGCTACGTCACTCTTGCGATGTACCTGTTTCATTAAATCCTGAAACGAAGCACTCATAACTTCTCCGTCCAATACTAGATCATATCTTGGAGGATCGTAGCTTACTACCTTACGAATTTCATCTGCAATGTGTCCAAAGTTATGAAACTCCTTGCCGTTGCGGCTGAACATGTCAATGCGTCCGTCTTTGCGCACAACAGTTAGTACACGAACACCGTCCAACTTAACTTCAATCTGTTTCTTGCCAGACATCTTCTTTTCATGATTGGCACTGTCATGTGCTAGCTGGCATTCAAATACAGGGATAGCATATTTTGGATAGTCCACTGCTACCTTGTTTACAGTTTTTTCTGAAACACCACAGCGCAGATCCTTGATTAGGATTCTACGATAAAAGCCGTTCCATTGACTTTTGGTAGCAGTGTCCATGCAGAGTTTGATAGCATCTCTAGCCGCATGACCTGTAAGCTCTCTGCGATTGAGCTGTTCTGCTAGCATTTTAAAATTAGTCCAAACAAGACCTTGTCCATCTACTGTAGCCTCTGGAACCTGTTTGACTCCAAAAGTGTAGAGAGGATCCAGCGCCATGCGCACACCCTCAAAGAATTCATCCAGTCCTTCTGCCATAGCAGACGCAAGAATATCTTCTTTGTTGATACGGCTAGGATGAGTTTCTAGAGCAGAAATAATAAATTCAGGTTGTGTGCGCATGTAGTCCTCTAACTAAAGTTAAAATGGAATTCTTGTCTAAAGGATAAGTTGCCAGGCTGATCCTCACTGTTAAGTAATTTTAACACCACTTCAGAAATAAATCTACCGAATTTTTCTACAAATTCTTCTTTGGGTAAATTATCAGCACCCTGTGCGTAGTAGCTTCCAAAATGTTCTACAAATTCTCTAGCGGCTCTAAATTTGGCAGTGTTTTTGAGTTCACCCAAATGAAAGCCTGTTTCGTCAAAATAGCTTTCCGTAGCATAGTCGTCCTGTTTTGGATATGCTCGTGTGATAAGTAGGCAGATGGTTCTGCCTTCACCTGTAGCAAAATAATCACAGGCTACGAATTGATACAGTTCCTCACTCATCGTTTTTCCAATCTACTACTATCCAACCTAATCGTTTTAGGTCTGCTCGTATTTCGTCAGTAACTACACTCTCACTCACATAGTTTTTAGTGCCATCACTGTCACCGTTACCTAGTCCATCGCCTATGCCAGAGCAGTACCAATCAATATAGTCACCCTTTTCCTGCATGTCAGCGATGATGCCTCCTGCGTAACGCCAACTAGCACTCCAAGTCTCTTCTTTGAGAATGGGCATTACTTCTAGCTTTTGAAAATCATTGTTGCACATGGCAGCATATAAGTTCTGTGCATAAGTGTCTGAAGAGCGAACTTTCTCTAAAATCCAATCAGTAGTTAGGAGGTCGTACTCCATGTTGTTAACATGACTTTTAGGATCGTCAAACTTGTGGGTGTGATGATCGATCATCTTTTCAAAAAAATCTAGATAGTCTTCACTGACAGCTTCACCTGTTTCTTCTTGACGTTTAACATATCCTTCCTTTTGAAAAGTATGTCGATCAGGGCTTTTTGATACTTTGCTCATTTTAACCTTGTACGTTAGTAAATGTTCTTTGAGGATATGCTATTGCTCCGGTACCTTCAACATTACCTACTACAATAATGCGTTCATTTTCATCAGTGTGTTCAGGAACTTGATGTACTAACCAACCAGGAAAAATAATACCCCAACCAGCACGAGGCTTATATGTAAACCCTGGTTTATTTGGAAAAACTAAAGGAGCAGAATTTTCGTCTACTTTGACATAATAAACCCAACTATACAGTGCAGGTACATGTGCATGTATTTCACTGTAGTCTCCCTTCTGATAGATTGATCCCCAACAGGTTGTCATAAAAGTTTTTAGATCTAGATCTGTGTGCTGTTTGTGCCAATCTTTAATTACTTCTTCAACTCGATCACATACAATTTTAAATGGTTGATGTTGTGTCATTAACCAATCAGTCATTAGTGCTTTTACATTAGTAGTTCTTCCTCGCTTGTCTCCGGTTGTTCTAATAATGTCTTCTATTTCAGTGTGTAACTGATTGCGAGGATAAACCGATTGGGGGATTTGAAATTCCCAAAACATTACAGGAATTTCAAGATTGACTATACGTTGTAGTATATCACTGTCTTTGTAACTTTTCATTTTGTAATCTCTCAATTTCGTTAGCAGCTTCTTCTAATAAATCAGATATCCTGTCAGGGCGACCTTCTTGTACTGACTTGCGATCTTGATTTTGACGCCTAATCTCTGCCCGCTTGCGAAGGCGAAAGATTAGGCTCTGCTCTGCTACTAGTAAATGGCTTTCGTCTTTCATAGATGTACTCCAAAAATTGTATAAATCTCAAACTGTTTAGTAGGAGGATTTTCTACCCAATAAGGATTGACGCGGAAAGTTATTTCCCAATTTCTAGAGAATTGAAAATGTCTCCTACCAAAACGGATGTTAAACCAGTCGTTACTCATTTGAATATGGTGCTACATTTTCTTCTAAAATAGCACTATCTCCGTAACCGTTAGCATCTACTAGATCAATTTTTACAGGACCAAGTATTGCTACATGATCGTCTTCAACTTCCCAATTATGCTCACCGTCATAGATCCAGCCTGTGCCACAGCGTCCGTCCTCATCTTCTTTTTCATATCTAAGTATAGCTTCAATATCGGCTTTTTCTTCTTCAGTAAAGCCATCGCTGAAGTTTACATAAACTGAGATAAGGTCGTCAAGTTCACAGCCCCAACCTACCTGTGGATTACAGTGGACACGATCAGTTTCAAACTCCCAAACTGGCTCGTCTTCTTCTCTGAATGCCTGTCCCCAACGCCACACTTCTGTAACGTCAAAGCCGCGGATAGTACCGTCAGGTAGACGTTCAAAAACATCTACAAAGTATTCAACACTCTTTTTTTCTAACGGTGTAATGCGGTAAAGTTTTTCCATCTTAATCTCCATTAAGCCAGTTGTTCACGGACCCATGCTAGACGAGCTTGCTCGTCCATGGCAGTATAAGCTACAATGTTAGCACGAATAGCATCCACAAGTGCATAGTATTCTTCATCCAGATTGTGTTTGATGTCCTTGTTCAAGTCCACTAACTTGTCTGTTCTAGGATTGCGAGCAACCCACTTTGAAGTCAAGTAGTAGGGTGATTTGATCTTGGCACTTACACCATCTTGAGTATAGAATACAAATCCTTCGTGACGGCATTCTTTAGCCATAGCCTTTAGTTCGCCTAGGTTAACTCTGTAGACTTCTGGAACATAGCACTTGAATGCTGAGGCCAGTAGTACGAGTGTTCCTGGGCCATGCATGATGCGGCTACGCCAAGAGTTTTCACGAATACCTAGTACATACATGCCTGGCTTTTCTGGAATGATGTGTGGATCGTTTGGATGCACACACTCAAACATCACAGTAACGCCCTGCATGTCGCTAGCATTAAATGCCAACTGCCAGTCAGTCCAGTCCATGTGTGTAAGCATCATTTCTTTTGCCATACGCACGTAGTCGCTGTCAGTACTACCAGTAGTGCTCACTAACACATCGTCCTTGTACCAAGTACAGGCAACCATAAAGCCATTAACTTTACGATATGCTATAACTTCAGTGTCGTCTGCAAGCACAGGTGCTTGCTTTTCAATGCCGTAGTTATAGATCTTAGTAAAAGGGTATGCAACTAAGTTGAAGTTGGCATCTACGATACTCCCACGGCATTCTGCAATGTAGTCGTTCCACAGGTTATCGTAGAATACCTTCTTCTTGTACTTTAGAACAAAGATACCGTCGCCACAGTCTTTCATGTTCACTAAATCAGAAGTAGCAACATAGTCCTTTAATTCGTCTTTGAACATTTTAAACTCCAATATTCTTTCTAGCTTCTGCCATTAACGTAGCATCGCCTTTGGTCATAACAGCTAACAACAATCTCTTTTCCTCTAAGTAGGTCTTGGCAAACTTTTCGTCGTGTGCCACGATACTACGAGTGTTAGAGATTAAGTCAGCTAATTTAACAGTCTGTGCAGCCGCTGGTGCCATAGCAGAGTGAGCTCTGTCAATAGCCTTGCGAGTAGCTCTGTTACCCTGCTCAGGACGACTAACGTCAGTTAACCATCCAACTAACTCAGCAACTTCGTCACCAAACTCAGCACGGATTACTTCGTTCGTAACACCAGTGTCTTCAACAACGTCATGTAACCATGCCGCCGCCAACATCTCATCAGTGTGAGGAACAGCACTAACGATCCTCACAACCTCCGCAGGATGGACGATGTAGGGCTCACCAGTGTACTTGCGTAATTGTGCTACAGCCGCATGAGCTGCGGTTGCAAACGTTCTAGCTCTTTCTACAATCGTCATATCCCTCTCCTTACATTACAGTGTCGTGATGACCTTTAACCTTACCACTCATTGCATCAGCAATCGCACGTTCCATAGTAACTGCAATCATCCCTGTTGCGTCCATGCCCATGTCACGAGCTCGATATTCTTCCAATCCACTCTTACCACCGTGCAAGTGTCCATGTAAGTGAACAGCACCTCTGTGCATCTGATCCCATTCTGCAATTGGGTAGTGAAACATCACAACCCTAGTCTTTTCATAGGTAATGCACAGATAAGGATGCACTTCCAAAAAACAACTGCGAAACACAGGATCGTTCAACAACTTCCTATCGTGGTTACCCTCAATTAAAATCTTTACGCCATTCAAACGACGAAGAATTTTTACAGCCTTGTCAGCTGGTAGAAATGCTACGTCGCCCAAGATGTAAACTTTATCTTCTGGAGCAATGGTTTGATTCCATTCTGAAATCATTTGCTCATTCATGTAAGTTACATCATTGTGAAATCTTGCTCGTGCCTGTGGACAGAAACGCATAATGTTTGTATGTCCGAAATGCAGGTCGCTTGTTACCCAAGTTGTCATATTTCCCTCTTATTATTTGTATTATATAGCCATAAAAAAGCCCTGTCAACCTAATAGATTAACAGGGCGAAAGTGTGGCGTTTATGCAACAGTTATTCAGCGTTCCAAATTTCTTTGAAACCTTCAGTCTCTGTTGGCATTTGGAAGCTGGCAATCATGCTGGCAATAACATGCTCTGGAATGTTTTTGCCTGGACGACTCATTAATCGACGCATAAGTTCTTTGTGTTCTGGAGTCTTAAACACTACAGCAACGTGCTCGTAGTTTGGAAGCATATTAAACTTTCGTTTACGACTTTTTACATTAACTGAGGTTTGATCCCAGATGATATCCTTACCCTGTTCGCGAGCTTCTATAACAGCCTGCGCCATTAGATCAACAGCAGTTGGCATATACTCTACAAAAACTTCTGAATAGGTTTTACCAACACTTCGTGCGTAATCTTCAACATGATTGTCTGTACTAACTACAGCACAGTCCTTAGCCCAATCTTGGTTAGAAATCCAAGTGCTCTTGCCGCTGCCTGGAACACCAATTAATTGATAGCACTTTGGCATTAGATGTCTCCTTCTCTTTCTCTCCGCTCTCTACGAGCATGAGCCAAGGTAAAAACCTTTTCGTTATTATTAGTCCAATCTTCTGGAACCTCTACACCATTAATAGTGTGTGGCTCCTGTTCATCATAGGTCCAACCCAAAACTCGCATCATCTTGTGCTTGACTAATAAATTTGGACTGCGAAATGCTTCTGCATCATCAAAGCCCATCATAACACCAACTTCTGCAACTGCACCACTGCGACAAATGCCTGCATGACAGTGTACTACAACATCCATACGGTTATCAAGAGCGTGTTGCAATAGGCGAACAAGTTGTTCTGCCTGAGAATCGCTGCATCTAAATGCTTCGTCAATGGTAAAGTCATTTGCTTCAATGTCAAGGAACTTGAATTGATGAGTTTCCTTAAATTGATGTTTGGGTGTTGGAAAGTTCATATCTGGATCAACAATTTGAATCAGCATTGAATTTTCGCCCACACGGATATGATGTCCCTTAGGAATATCTACTAGTGCTACATTTTGAATCCACGGCATCATTAACTCCTAAATGAAAAATAAACCAACGCTAGATAAGTCACTGCATGTAGATATTGATCCAACCCAAATAACCACCAGAACTGATTTTGGCTAATTGTCCACCCTGTAATTCTGTTTAGATGCACTTTAGCCCAGTCTATGTGATAATGTACAACAAAATCAACAAAGGCCAACCAAACAGCAAAAGGTGTAAACATTACCAAACACAACCAAGTACCAAATCCGTGCAGTCCTGAGTGAAGTATTCCGCCAGTATGTCCGTAGGTTCCTTTATTCTGTAGTTGATACTGTGTTTGAAGAACAAAGTCTAAGATAAAATGCTTCGTAAACAGTAAAAGCAGTACCAGTAGAATCTCATTCATACTATCACCAATCGCTTGAATCTGTAATGTTTACACGAACAACAACAGGACGATCATTAAGCGTAAATCCAAACTCAATATCCAATGTGGATCCAATACCACTGCTGTTATCGTAAATCAACTGAACACTGTCGTCTATTTTATTTTCGTTCATTACAGAAAGAATCTCTTCGAGTTCCCTTCTACTGATATAAATTTTATCCATGTTAAACTCCTGTTGGTGTTCTTCGTTTGTACCAGCTATAGTCAGATCCATCTGGAAGGACACCTTCCTTAACAGAGTCAGCACCAAACTTACCTACGATCTCAATCTTACCGTCAGAGATCGTAACAAACGTGCCCAATGACTTGCTAAACTTCATAGCAAGATCTAAGTCGGGAAATTCTAGCGATTTATCGGTGCCGCTTGCACCATTCCAATTTACTTTATACATATCTTATTATACAATCAATTTTTATTTTGTCAAGTGGTGCTACCTCCTGGGATCGAACCAGGCACACCCAGATTTTCAGTCTGGTGCTCTACCAACTGAGCTAAGGTAGCAAATTTTTGGGGTGAACGACGAGAGTTGAACTCGCTCTACCTGTTTCACAGACAAGTGTGCTAAACCGTTACACTACGAACACCATTGTTTGGCCGGCTCTGAGGGACTCGAACCCCCAACCTCCAGTTTCGAAGACTGGCACTCTAATCCATTGAGTTAAGAGCCGTTATTGGTGGACCGGGAGGGGATCGAACCCACGACCGTCTGATTAAGAGTCAGCTACTCTACCTACTGAGTTACCAGTCCATTTAAACCTATTAGAAGAACACACTATATGCCTATTAACACGCATCTTAAGCGGGACTTACAATAGTGTGTTCATTTAATAAGTTTGGTAGCAGCAATAGGAGTTGAACCTATACAACACGGCGTATGAGACCGTTGCACTACCATTATGCTATGCTGCTAAAAATTGGCTGGGCTGCATGGACTCGAACCACGATACCTGGAATCAAAATCCAGTGTCCTACCATTAGACGACAACCCAATAAATTTGGCGACCCGTTAGCCCCACCGCTTTGGAGACGGTTCTGGACCCCTGCATTCCACAGGACTTAGTGCTTCTAGATGTAGTCCGCCACGGGCCAACGGCGGCCGTCTACATTAGTATTCAATCCTTGAGTCCACCCCAGGATGGAATCTTACCACTTGCTCTTTCCAAACTGTTGATAGTGTTAGGATCATCCATACAAATCCTATCAACGTATTGGTAGCGAGTTCTATCAACGTCATGCTTAAGACTTGCATAACATGCACCGTAATTCTTATATGCAACTACACCTGTAGATACAGTTCCATCGAAACTGATCAGTGTCATTACCATGATAACGCCAGATAGCGTCATTGCGTTGTTTCCTTCTTCAAAAAGTTGGTGGACGCTGTGGGGCTCGAACCCACGACTCACAGATTAAAAGTCTGTTACTCTACCAACTGAGTTAAGCGTCCTTAAATCTTATTCGTACAATACAACGGTTCTAGCCCGTTGTCAACAGTTATTTTGGAGTAGCGGATGGGACTCGAACCCACATAAAACAGTTTTGCAGACTGTAGCCTAACCATTCGGCGACACCGCTACATAAAATGGCATACCCTGAGAGATTTGAACTCCCACCAGCGGTTTTGGAGACCGTTATGCTGCCGTTAACACCAAGGGTATATGTTTGGTTGCCGCAGGTGGTTTCGAACCACCGACCCCAGCGTTATCAGCACTGTGCTCTACCCCTGAGCTATGCGGCAATATATTGGTGGGTGTTGATGGTAACGCTCCACGTGGCAACTTCCCTCCGAAACAATGCCGACGGATTTACAGTCCGCTGGAGGGGGCAACACCCAATAAATTGTAACACTCTCCGCTATGCTTTTTGACACCGTCATGGGGTGAAAGAAGAGTGTGTAGTAAAGCACTCTACATGGATGAACCCACTTGTCTCCTTACGGATAGAGAATGCTTTACTACGCTAGGATTTTACTCTCTACGTTGTCGCCGTAGATTTGATCCCCTAGTCCGCCCGTTTATTTTTTAAAGTGCTGATAGGACCTCGTTTCCATTTGCACTGTATAAAAGAAAACCCCCGGAGTATTTTACATTCCGGGGGTTTATGAAATTTCTTTGGTTCTAAAAATTTAGATCAAGAAATACCCCCGCCCGGTTGATACCAGCGAATGCAAAACATGTGTTTAAAAATCTGTTTAGTCATTTTAGGTCTTTCTTTGTCTTTTAGTTTGTTACTATATACATAGTATAGTACAGTTATTTATCTCTGTCAAGTCTTTTCTTTTTAAAAGTGGCAAAAAAAGTGTTGTATTTTTGCCACACCTAGCGAGCTTGTTTCGCTAGTTCTTTATAACCACTCCAGCTAGGATGAACGCCATCCTTTTGTAGTGCTGGAATAGTTAATATAACATCACCGTATTTTTTTGCAACCTCTTTTACAATCGTTTGAATCTCTTGAATACTTATGTTACTCTTTGGATGATTACCTGCGGGGAGGATCCAAAACACTCGTTTTCCTTGTACCCTCTCTCGCATCTTGAGCAGTTCTGCTCTAGTATTAACACCCTTGTGATCATTTGAACCTAGACTTATAATGACAACGCCTGCTGTCAAATCCTTGTTCAAATAGTCGCGATTCCACTGCCAACTATTCCAGCCGCCTTTTGCATAGGCAACACATTCAGTACGGAAACTATGGGTTCCAACTGCAATACTGTCGCCTAAGATCAAACACTCTAACATACTACTCTCCTAGTAAGAAAAGAAGAAGGAGTACACCCGTGAGCACAGGCATCCAGAATAAAAACAGTACAGATTTAACCCATTCTGAAAATGTCATACTCTCTCTCCTAAATTTTGGTGGGCGGTGAGAGTTTCGAACTCCCGACCCTCTCGGTGTAAACGAGACGCTCTACCACTGAGCTAACCGCCCACTTAAACTAATACCTTTATTATATAATAGAAATTAATAATGTCAAGGCCTAATTATAATTTTTCTACAATCTGGATAATTGTAAAATTTTTTATCTTGTATTGTAAAAGTTTTAGTATTTAATTTATTAAGACCTTCTACAGCTTCTTCTGGTCTCATATAGTAGTGATATCCAACATTAAATTCTTTTTGATCAACCCATGGCGAAAACGCAAAAACGTCTCTACCATCGTATCTCATTTTACTTGCTGCCTGTGCAAAATCTTTGTTATCAGTTAATATCATACCGCCTCGACCTATTTCAAGAGGTTTAGTTCTACCAAAACTTAAACACTGTATAGAGTCTGAACAATACATGTTTTCTTCTAAGCATCTAGCCATATCCCAGACATTAGTTCCTAAAATTTGATAACCACCATTCCAGTCTATGTCATCTAATTCATATTCAATGTTTAACTTATGCAGTGTCATCAATACACTTAAATAGGTTCTACAAGGTATTTTTACAGTATTCTTTGGAATATTAAGCCTAAAAGATATTTCTAGAGCATGTGTACAGCAATCTGTTGCAATAGCATAGGGCGCACCAGTATATTTAGATATTTGATTTTCAAACTCTTTTATAGCCTCAAAAGGATTATCAAATTGATCTATTGTGTACATCACTGATGCCCAGTTATAATTAATACATGTCTATTTTCTGTGCTAATATTAACTGCACTATGCTTTTCAGATCCCTTCCAACAAATATAAGAGCCTGCTGTCCAATTATTGTATACAATTGATCCAACTGTATTATATTGACCACTTTTTCCGTTTTCAAGAAAAAGAACAATTCTTTCTATGTTTTCTAGTTTTACAGAAAATTTAGATTTATAAAGAGTATATAAATCTAAATGTTCTGGAAGATAGTGTCCAGGACGCAGTCTATGAAAACTTAAACCTATGTTATGTAAGTGTGAAAAATTCTTCAGAACATCATCAGTCCAGCTAGGCATTGGACTTGGATAATCATATGTATCAATAGTTAGACTCTCCTTATCGTATCCTAAATCTAACCATTGATTTAATTGTGACAAATCTTTAAATTGTTCTTTTTTATAATTTAAAGATTTATAAGAGTTGTCCCAAATTACTGGAATATGTTTAAACACTTAATTTTTTCTACCACCAAATTACAGTGTTGGTGTGTATTCTCCTTAAGTGTACTTATCAATATAAACAGAAGCGAAACTGCAAGTAATGAACTGGACAATGTGCAATCGGGGCTTCAGGTATCCACCCCACAAGCAATCTACAAATAACAATCTGCAGAAGACTTGCATATTTCCAGGTTCAAAGTGCAAATGTTCGTTTAGACTGGAGCATACAAGCACGGAGACATTTTCAAGTGTCTTGAGCGTTAGTTGTTGTTTAAACCTCGGAAGACCGAAGTCATCCGTAACAACACGGTTGTCCATCCTAATCTCAGCTTCACTTCCGGGTAGTTTACGCTATTAACGCATAACTACCAAAACTCACTTTAAGAAATAGCACAGTTTACTATTCTTCACTGCCTGTTGTAGACAACCTATGGTTGTCGTTTCCTAGGATCACAGGGCTCCGATCCAAACAAGGTTCTCCGTGTACATTGGAGCACGAGCTGTGCTATTACTTAAAGTGTCCAGCTACTAGTCCCCACTAGCCCTGAACTGAGTTGTTACCCTGTCCGCTCCATTTCCATTTAGACGGTGGAAGTCCGCCTTTGTGATTTCTCAAGTCGCTTCTGAAATGAAGCCTTGCGGTTGATCCAATGCACCGTAGCGTTTATGGTTTGCTAATTACCCACTTTAGATAACGTCAAAGTGTAAACCGGGGTTTCTTAGAGAATGTCTGCTCTTACAAGTAAGTTAGCAGTTTCATCGTCCAGTGTCAACTCTGTTTGAACATTAAGCTCAAGCAGTGTATCCTGTAGCTTCTGCTTACGACGTTTGAGATCGGCAACAGTTCGTTTGAATTCTTCAACTTCAGCATCAGTGAAGATGCCTGTGTCAATTGTATCGTAACGACCGTACAAGCGGCTTTCTTCCTTAGAATTGCGCACCTTCTCTAACTTGCCTTCAATAACCTTGTCACTGAGGCGAGCAGTCTTAGTAGACAATCCGTTATAATGCTGAATCTGCTTCTCTAGCATCGCTACGTCTGCCAACATGTCGTTAATGCCCTGCTCTGCATTAGCACGAGCCACACTACGACGAATTTCAAACAACGCACCAATTAACTTTTCGCGAGTTGAATTATGAGCCGTGAAGCGGCCACGCACAGATTCAATCTGTGCCTTGTAGTCTTCATACTCGTTCAACTGCACTGATGTTGGGAAATCAAGACCCTTGATCATTTCGTTGATTGCTAATTGTACAGCGTTTGCCTTGCGTAGTGTGATTTGCATTTTGTTTTTTCCTTGTTTATGTGTTTATTATACAGCGATTAGTTGTTTTGTCAACTACTTTGTTATTTCTCTACGAATGCTCGTTCAAGTACATAGTCTCCCGGTTCACGTAATGAACCTTCTAACATGTTCTTGCTTTTGCACCACTTAGCAACTTGTTGATTAAACTCTAAATTACCACACAACATAATTTTATCAGTATTGGAGTTAATTGTTAAGGTGTTATCTAGTTGATCTGTGATTCTTTTACCACCTTCGCCGGTCACGATAGGTATGTAATTAAGAATTGGCTTAACCAGTTCTTCTAAATCAGTGCCTTCAAAACTATTTGACAACTCATTGTAGTATGCTAAATCATTACGATTTCTTACACTATGTACAATGTTAATCTTTGTCCATGTTTCAAGTGTTTCAACGTCACGTATCAAACTCATAAAGGGTGCAAGACCTGTACCTGTTGCTAGCAACCATAGATCGCCACCCTTCTTCAATGCATCGTTACGCAACGTGCCTGTGGGCTTTTCCGTCAAAATGATTTCATCGCCAATTTTAATGTTTTGTAGTTTGCTAGTCAACTCACCTTCTGTTAGCTTGATGCTTAGAAATTCTAATTCATCTGCCCAAGGAGGACTGACTACGCTGTATGCTCTCAATACGTTCTTACCATCAATGTTAAGACCACACATAGCAAACTCACCTGCGTTAAACTTGAAAGTTTGGCTGCGTGTAGTCTTAAAACTGAATGTCCTGTTGCTCCAGTGATGGACCCATGTAACTGTTTCTGTAATCATTGTCCCTGCTTATTATTGGCGGAAGCGGTGAGATTCGAACTCACGGTAGGGTCACCCCTACGTCTGATTTCAAGTCAGGTGCATTAAACCGGGCTCTGCCACACTTCCTTTTGTTACTTAAAGTCTTCAGGGAGATTTTCCCTAAAAGACAAATCAATTGAATTAAGGTTCTTTAGTGCTCTATATGCATACATGGCTGCTAGGCCTGTAACTCCAACAACAGCAAAAAGGGCTACCTTAGGAGCCCATTGCTTTGTCTTTGATAGAATCTTTTCTCTATTCACTAATTTTGCTTTCTCTTCTAAAATTGGTTGCGGAGGACGGAATCGAACCGCCGATCTTTAGGTTATGAGCCTAATGAGTTACCTCTTCTCTACCCCGCGTCAAAATGTTATACAGCTGACAACCTATTTGTGCCACCACATTATTGGCACCATTCACCCTTTTCCGGATTAGCATGCGGGATTCGGTACGTTATTACAGTTACTTGCCCAACGCTTCTATGTTTGTGCTAGGGTATTGCGCCCCTCGTTGTTTACATTTGCTTTGGCTGGCCAGCTACTTGCAAACGTGACTTTCACTTACTAACAATTGATTGTCATGTGTATAACATCTTACGTTTTTACTAAGCCTGAGATTACAGCATAGTGAGGAAGTCTTTGGTCATTACCGCAAGCCTTGCGAGCCGCGTTCTACCTTTATCCACCGGCGTCCTTACGGATCATCCAGTAACTTCCAGTGCTGCCTTTTTTAGAGTGTGGCGTTTCACTCGTCGTATGTTGCTATTCGTCCATCTATCCTACGCCAGCCTTGCGAGCTGTTCAACGGCGCTAACCGCTTACGTTCTCTATCCGAACAATCACTTCTGCCTTGCGAGCTTCTGTGAACCTAATTCACTTACGTGTCAGGTATTAAGCACCTTTCACAACATACCGGGACAGTCTTTCGCTTTTTGTAATATCAAAGAAGGATTTGAACCTTCGCCGATTCCTTATCAATGGAATTGCTCTACCACTGAGCTATTTGCGAACCTACTTTGATGTGCTGTCCCAGTTGCTCCATATCTTGTTAGATACAGAATACAACACACCAACTGTCTTTTGTCTTGCGGACTACTCAACGGTCTTTCAAGTTTCCGGTTACCCTTCAACTCTCAGACTAGTGACTTGCCTTTCCCTGCTAGGTTAGACTAGTCACTTACCTATTAGCCGTTTGCAATCGTTAGTTTGGCTGCAAGTTGCGTGAGCGCCAACCCACTTACACCTCACCGAATGGCTCTGGTGCTATGCTTTCGCACAACCTGCCTAACTTACTGCATACCGCCTTTCTACGGACGGGGAGCGGTTCGACATTGCTGTCACCTGCCTCCTAGCTTAGGCTTGCATGAATGAACTGTATTGCTACAGCGCAGGTATGTAGGAATTCCTGCTTTGGGTGAGTTGCCTCACTTATTCTAAGGACGTCATGCCGCCCAATTAACTATTTTAAAGAACGTTTGTAACAACACTTGTTTGCTACATCATATCCTTATTATATACGCTTTTACTTCTTTGTCAACATCTTTTTTAGATATTTTAGAAATTTTTTTCAGCGTCTATGTAACCGCTCAACTTGGACGGTGCAAACACCGCCGCACCCAAGTTTCCTTGCCACACCTTCTGAGAGATCAATATCGCGACCATTAATAAATGGTCCTCTATCGTTCACTCTTACCTCAACACTCTTACCTTTATGAGAAACTCTCAAAATAGTATTAAAAGGCAGTGTCCTGTGAGCAACCGTCATACCTTGCGGATCAAACGATTCTCCGTTTGCAGTTCTACTTCCATGTTTATACCAACTGGCTACCATTGTGGTATTGTTAGGTGGCGGATTCGCATATCCAATTGTCGTACATCCGCTTAACAGAACTCCAAACATTAGTAGAAATGGTTTAGCCATTTTTTTCCTCCGTTTGGAGCGGGCGAAGAGGTTCGAACTCTCGACATTTACCTTGGCAAGGTAATGCTCTACCAACTGAGCTACGCCCGCATTCTGCTGCTTTTTAAGGCAGCAGTTTTTATTTAGTCCAAAAAATAGACTAAATTAGCTTGGAACTATCTTTGGAATATACGGAACTGCTCTAGGACCACCGTACAGTTGCTCAAAAAGTTTCTTAGCCTCTTGCGGAGTATCCGCATAGATTCTTTTCTTTTCTTCGCCCTGTGGCGTTCTAACAGTAGTTTCGTACATTGGCATGATATGCTCCTTGTAATGGTCGGAGATGCAGGATTCGAACCTGCGACCCTCTGGTCCCAAACCAGATGCGCTAGCCAGACTGCGCTAATCTCCGAATTCTTACTAGCCTGCGTTTCTTGTAATAAAGTTTACACGAACCTTAGCAGGCTTAAAATACTTTTCAATTGTATCTTGTGCAATACCAATATCAACTGGCTTGCACGAGAAAATGTCAAAATAAGCATCACCGTTTAAGTCGACCAAGTGTCCACTGATGTTGCTGGTTTCAATCATTTGACAAAAACTAATACCTGCCTTGTCTGGTGCATGGGCTGCAAAATGTTCAATCATTGGCTCACCAAATGCAACCATATCAATAGCAGGAACTAGTTCCTTAATAAAGTTATAAACGTTATCTCGGCTAGTTACTAATTCCTTATCACAAGCCGCGCAATCGAACATTGCATGATAACCCCAGTACGCCATGTTTTCCTCCGTTGGGTTAGGGTACTATTATCCTGGTAGCGGTATTTCTACCAAGTTGTGTTCTCGATCCAAGTATTTCATTTCTACGCTGACTGGATCAAACTCAGCGATAGCCTCAACTACATCATATGGATCTAAAGGCCCACATGTGTAAACATCTAACTGCATCATTGCTGGGCTCTGTTCATCCCAGATATGCATTGCGATGTGACTTGTCTCTATAATAGTGACAGCGGTTAACCCTCGGTTACCTACCACATCGCAATACACAGCATAAGGACCCATTAGGGTCTTCATACCAATTTTTTCTATCAAGTTTGGCATCCAAACTTTACTAACTGTCTCCGCACAAATTAGCGGGTTGTTCACTTCTGCGCGAACTATAAGATGTTTGTGAAACACTATATCTCATGCCTCTCCTAGTCTAAAGCTATGGTGCCCCAGGGGAGACTCGAACTCCCACGCCTTGCGACATTGGCTTCTAAGACCAACGTGTCTACCATTCCACCACCAGGGCAAATATTGTGGTGCCCATTGAGAGATTCGAACTCCCGACCTATCGCTTACAAGGCGATTGCACTACCACTGTGCTAAATGGGCATTACTTTTTAATTATCACGCAACACTAAACTAAACTATAAAACTGGAGCGGGGTAGGAGAATCGAACTCCTCGCTTTAGCTTGGAAGGCTAAGGTATTACCACTATACGAACCCCGCATAAAAACTTGGAGCACCGTAGGGGAGTCGAACCCCTCTTACCAGGATGAAAACCTAGTGTCCTAACCGATAGACGAACGGTGCATATATTCTATAGCTACGCTTTCCCAAGTCGCCCTATAGTGAGTTGTCATCCCTGTCACTGTGTTTATTGTTTCCTGAGCCGTTACAGTTCGGCACAGCGGTTCGGACTCCCTATATTAGTTTACACTGCCATGGCAGTGTAATGGGCACTCTTCTTAACGGTTTACCGCCCCCGGCTCTGTTACGCTGAAGCAAGCGACACTGATCACGTTCAGTGCTGACGGGATTTGGTGGAGGATAACGGGATCGAACCGTTGACCTATAGCTTGCAAAGCTACCGCTCTCCCAGCTGAGCTAATCCCCCATAAATCTAACGTAGCCGGTGGAGTCGAACCACTCTAGTCAGCAAAGACAATCTGTCTAAGCCCGTACCACTACTGCTACTATACTGGCGCACCGTAGGGGACTTGAACCCCTGACCCCCGCCGTGACAGGGCGGTGCGCTAACCAACTGCGCTAACGGTGCAAAATTCTTTGGCGGAGATAGTTGGATTCGAACCAACGGTAGAGTTTAACCCCTACGACGGTTTAGCAAACCGCTGCCTTAAGCCTCTCAGCCATATCTCCAAATTTGGCTCCACGGGCTGGGATCGAACCAGCGACAGGGTGATTAACAGTCACCTGCTCTACCAACTGAGCTACCGCGGAATAAATTTTAATTCCTATTAAATTGTCAAAGAGCGAAACTGTTCTGCAACAGTTTTTTAAGTATAACACCTTAAAGAAGTGTGTCAACCTGTTTTTTAGCAAATCTGCTAGTGCTTCCTTGCTATGTATCTTATTATAGTGCCTTACTGTGCCTTGTCAACCTGTTTTGGTGTTGTATTTTTGCAACAAAAAAACCCCAGGGTTTTTAATCCTGGGGTTTTGAAATGTTAGTTAGTGCTTACTATCTTACATTCGCAACCCCAATAGATCGGCGCCTGGATTACTTGCTCCAGGTGTTGTCTCTACTAGTGATGAAAATGTAAACATTGAAAGTCTCATTCCTTAATTGTATATTTTATTTATCTCTTTGTCAACAAACTATTTTGAAATAGGCTTATTTTGACGAAAAAATCTTTGCCAGTAGTCGTTCTGCTTCTGGGTACTCTGTCATGTGAGATACAATGTTATCCACTGCGTCTAGAACAGCCAGCTCTGTGTTCACTGCTTCGCGATGCTGGTTGTTTTGAGCTACTCGTAACGGAATACTGTAACCTGTATAAGGCTGTGTCCACGAATAGCTGATGTTGAAACGATCGTTACTCATCATACGCTTGCTCCTAAATCCGCTCATTGTGAAACCTCCTCCTTGAGATACTTCCAACCTGTAAATTCTTCCCACTCAGCCTGTAGACGCTGGATCTCAGCCTTGATTGCCTGTTGTTTGTGTCTGCGCCACTCAGTTACAATCTGCTGTGTCTTTTCGCTGTTGACTACATCAGCTACGAATCCGTCAATGCTGCCATACTTAACTGCCTTACGAATCCATTCACGATCCACTGTCATGGTCTTTGCGTAGTCAAATCCCCAGTGACCCTTGTCAATTTCAATTTTAGCATTAGGTTCATCCTTGCGATTGTAGCTATCAGGGCCGCCCATACAGCTGAGTACAGTAAACTCTTCACCTTTGACATCTACTATAACAAAGTAGGGGCAGAACATTTCATTCCAATAGTCGCCAGGACGGGGATTGTCCAGTGCTTTTAGATTCTGGAGATCTCGTTCTTTGCTATCAAACATTTGCCAATTCCTGTGTGTGTTTGCAGTTACTTCTAAATGTAAAGCCAGGGCAGGTGCAGGTAATCTTGCCGCCTTCTTTTACCACAGTATAGGTATTGCCTTTGGAGCCCTGTACAATCCGTTCAATTCGTTCACTAGCCTTAGGCTCTGCATAACTCACAGGCAAGTCGTTTACTTCAACGATACGAGCTTTACGGATTCTACGGAAGGGAAATTCTGGGTTGCCTGTAGTAAGTCCAATTTCATCTTCTGCAAACCACTTATGGCGAATCACAGTGCCTGAGTATACATTAAACTCCTGTGTAACAACGCCCTGTGCATAGAGGTGTCGTTTGTCCCACAGAATGTTCTGTACACGGATTGTAACAGTATTACCCTCTTTAAGCAGTTCGCTCATGATAAACCCTCGTGATTGACTATATTATTAGTATAGCATCACGAGGGCGTTTGTCAACCAGAAATTTTGGCAAATAATGCTTCTGCGTCTGGATAAGTCTTCATTTTGGACACTTGTTGGTCCCAAACTTCCATCATAATCAGTTCAAAAATTGTTTCAGCTTCTGAACCGTGTTGTTCTATCACTTCGCTTACTTCACTCATAGTATCACAGTTCCAAAGTAGATCTGCTAGTTCTACTTGACGTGGGGACAGTCCGCTAAGAGAAATCATAGTTCTACCTTTTGTACACGATCGTATCTAAAGCTGCGCCAAGCACCTGCATTGGTATCCCAAACATTCACAGTACCAGGCTTACCTTCTTTTTCAGTCTTTGGACGACTGCTTTCTGGAATCACGTCAAATGACTTAGTACAAGTCATTACTCTCTGTTCACCGTCCAGTTTTAGGAACGTCACTATTAGAGTCTTGCTTCTCAGCATCTCCACTAGTTCCGCTTCCGTTGGAATTCCCTTCATCTCTGCGATCTTTGTTTCCAAAGATTCTGTCATAGTTACTTCTGTATGCATCATCATCTGCGCCTTTTCTTTTTGAACTACCTTTTCCACCGTGCCATTGGCTCATACCAATTCCTCAACAACACCTAAGATTTCTGCTCCAATCAGCAGTACACCACCTGCCACAAGCCAGCCTGCGCCAGGTATGATATATCCTGCGGCAACAATACTGCTGCCTGCTATCATTCGTAAACCACTCTTAACAAGGCTAACATAAAAGTGACCTTTACTAGGATCCTTTGGTTGAATTTCCATTTTGTTTCTTCTTTTCTAATTCTCTAGTTAGTTTGCAAGGACCCCAGGTACAATTGGGGTCGTATTTTTGTCTACAGAGTATACATAACTGATCCTTAGGAATATCTTCCTTTTGGGTCATGTCACTCCTTTCGACCACCAAACAACTGTAAGAGGTTAATGAACAAGTTAATAAAGTCCATGTATAGAGTTAATGCACCTCGAACTTCTGCAACACTATTTGCATCCACTGAGAGTTCTTCGCGGATCTTTTGCGTGTCATATGCTGTCAGTCCTAGAAAGATAATAATAGCCAGTGCTGAAATTACCATCTGCATAACTGTACTGCCAATAAAAATGTTAACAATACTAGCAATGATAATTGCAATCAATCCCACAAACATAAACTTGCCCATGCTGTCTAGACTCTGTTTAGTAAAGTAGCCATAACCACTCATAACACCAAACAGAATAGCTGCGCCCATAAAGGCACTAACAATTGAGCCCATAGTAAACACAGCAAAGATTGTAGCAAAGCTCAATCCCATTAGTGCTGCAAATCCGTGTAAGCATAATTGTGCTACACCCTTGCTAGGATTATTACCTAGGATCATAGCAACCCCAAAGATTGCCACCAGCGGTGAAAAGATTACAATCCATTTCATCACACCTGTGAAAAAGAATGCCAACAACTCTGGGCTAGTGCCTACAAAGTAACTAACAATCATTGACACTAGAACAGCTAGGCTCATATGTCCGTAGACACGACCCATTGCTGAATTAATTTCATCAGCAGAACGATAGGACATTCCACCTGTATAACTTGTTCCAAACATATTTGTCTCCTTAACGTTGATCAACAATTTTATCCACTAGCCCGTAAGCCAGTGCTTCTTCTGCACTCATAAACGTGTCACGATCCATATCACGTTCAAAGTCCTCGTAGGTCTTACCTGCTGTGTTGTGCTTAACATACAGCTCAGTAAGACGCTTCTTCCAGTACATGATTTCCTTGTAGGAAATCTCAATGTCTGAAGCCATACCTCTTGCACCACCCGATGGTTGGTGAATCATGTGTCGTGCATTAGGCAGCATCTTGCGCTTGCCTGGCGCACCTGCCTGTGCTAGGAATGAACCCATTGAGCAGGCTTGACCCATGATAATAGTCTGCACATCAGGCTTGATAAACTGCATAGTGTCATAGATAGCCATGCCAGCTGTGATTACTCCGCCTGGTGAATTAATATAAAAATAAATGTCTTGTTCTGTTGCCTGTGACTCTAAGAAGAGCAACTGTGCGACAATTAAATTTGAGCTGTTGTCGTCTACTGGACCGTTTAACATTACGATCCTATCTTTGAGTAAGCGACTGTAAATGTCGTAGGATCGCTCACCGCGAGCTTCCTGTTCAATTACCATAGGTACTAAGGGCATATATTATCTTCTTCCTGTATATCTAATTGTTTCTTTAGGACCAGAACTTGTAAATTCTACTCCCGCCATTGCACCAACATAGGTTCTACCATTGTGCTTTAACATTAGTTTAACACTTTTATTTAAACTTACAACCAGTGACTTGCCTGGTTTGTATTCTAGCACATCGGCATCTACTTCGACGTCATTGTTGGTATTCTTTAACTTGCAGGTATCTGCAAATGTAGAATTACTCTGCATCTTGTGCGCCCCTCAATCTTACATTGGCAACATAGTTTTCTACTAATAATTTGGTTATAGTTGCCATAGCCACTGCCGCAAAGTTTTCTTCGGGCACAGTCTGCATCTGATCAATTACATTAGCAGCCATTGTCTTATAAGCCTCATCTCTACTGATGCCTACAGCTTTCCAGTCAATGGGCTGTGCTAATTGTCCTTCCATAGCTAATGCTGCTAATTGGTTTACTATCTGTTCTTGTTCTTCCATAAGTTCTCCTAGTGTACTCTAACCTCTGTTACTTTTTCGTTTGGATCAAAGTGAAAATGCTCAATACACAACTTGGCTATGTTATCCGGAATGACATTTTGATCCTCACCGTCTGGTATCCAAATTCCTTTTACTGTTCCGTCCTTACCAACAATCAAACCGTAATCGTCTTTGGCTAGGGCATTCTCAAATTCTAATTTTACTCTGTTAGACATCTTCTTTTACCTTTTTTAGGATTGTTTTGTGAATACCTGGGTTAACACGCAGTACGTGAGGCATCATTTCGTGTCTGATATAGTTTCTAGTATACTTGATATTTCTGTTACTGTCATCCTCTAAATACTCTACATTATTTAAGTTGGCCCAAAGTTCTAGGTCTCGTTTGCGAGTTAGACGAAAAGGACGAACTACATTCTGCCTAGTGTGAGGAATAAGTTTTGGAGTACCGTGCATTGAGCTCCAAACCCACGTTTCAACTACGTCGTCCAAATGATGACAGGTTACTACAGTGTGTCCCCGCCAATACGGACCGTTGAACCACTCATAACGTGCTTCACGCCACCATTCTTCAATGCTCATACCTTTGGGACATTCACCCTCTAATACGTGCTCGCGATAACGAACGTCTGTGTACTTGGTTCTGCACTGTTCACGCAGCCAAGCGGCAGCACGAATGCCGTGATCCGTTCTGTGATTGAAGTGTGCTACAGTGACACGATGATTTCTGCGCAGGAAGTCTAGAGCTGCCATTGAGTCAACTCCGCCTGAGCAAGCCAGTACAATGTCTCTGGGCAGTTTGCCCTGCATCTTAATCATTGGAACAACAGATGCAGTACCCAAAGGGTACCCACTCCAACAAAAAATCCAACACCAAAAATTACTTTATTAAGTTCTTTTTCATCATCGCTCATACAATTACCTGCTTTTGGGTTGCTGATTTAAAAATACTATTACCTTTTTCTCTAATCAAATCCACTAGATACTGAGGTGTATCCTGTGCAATTTGCATTAGATCTTCTTGTGTGATTTCACCTGTAGTAGTAAACAACCAAATCTCAGGTGAGCGTTGTGGATTGAACTGTGCTCGCAGAGTCATAGCATGCAGATTGAGAGGGTGTTCAAATCGCTCGCCCTTAATGTCTGCCAGCAGTTTCTTGTTTTCGTAGCCAGTGATGTCTAGGATAGTTTCAAACCCTAGGCAGTCCCAGTAGGCAATGAATGTGCGTTCTTTATTTGGCATTGAGTAGCTCACTGTATTTCATGATAAAGAAAGTGCGTTTCTTTTCTGAGTAAAAATCCAACATTACGCAGTCTTTGTAATTGTGTGTTTCTGGATCAAACTCTCTGTGATTGCGATTAACAAACCCTAGCCTATCTTTCATCCGTTCACGAATTAATAATACACTTATAGGATAGTCCTGCAATAGGTGCCAGCAAACACTTTTCCACTGACTGTGAGTTAATTCAATTGGCTTACTCATAATTACTCTGTACCAGAGCCAGCAGTGTTTGATACTTTTCGTAGGCAGCTCTTACCGCTGAATTTTCTTGACGTATTCTGCACTCACGTTCGTGTTCCACAATTATGTTACTTACTCTAGACACGTTATTAGAAAAATGGCGATTGTCATGCAATCCAGCACGTTCTACCCATTCGCCATGTTCTAGTAGAGCACGGAAGCGATCCTCTGGCATGTGGATTTCCACACACTTGACATCTTCAACAGGAATCTCCTGGAAAATATCCGGATCACTTTCGCTCCACAGCTGATAGGGCATGCGCTTGACCCTACGATGCATGCGAGAGCTAGGCTGCACGTATGCATCGTATTTTCTGCAGAATTCATCCACTTCATGCTTCATAATTGTGCCTATGAATATTTTAGAGCGAAAAAGGTTGCATAGTGTTCTTTGTAAAATTTAAAAACAGTATGAGAAGGAACGTCTCCTACCATTTCATCCCAGCGTCTTTGATGGAATGCAAAGTCAAAGTCTACACCCTGCACCCAACCCTGCTGTCTTAGCTGTCTAACAATGTTCATCACACTGTCAGCTGAACGATTCTCAATCGTTATCTGTACCAAAGCGAGCTCTGAAGCCTTCTGGATCATCTTCGTATTCAGTGATGAAGTTCCGTAACGCTTCTTCAACTAGTTCGTTTAGAGTCATGTCACGTTCATGAGCCAGTGTCATCAATTGAAACAGCTCATCACGATCCATGTCCAACGGAACGCTTACTCGTTCATCGTATTCTTCACCTGCGATAATAGCCTGTGCCTTTTGGATGAAGTCATCGTCTGATTCCAAATCAATGTAATTTACTTCGTCCCAAGCCTGCTTATCTACCTTTAGCTCTGAATCATAGATACGATAGGCTCTATCATTAGCATAGTCGCAGAGTTCAACGCAATATACTCGTTGGTTGTCTCGCGGGGCAAAAATAATGTTTAACGAGTAACCATCCTGTTTCTCATTCCAGCTGGTTAAACAGTAAAGGTCTGAAATATTACCAAAATACTCACTGCCTTCAGTGATACGGCAATCTACCAATTCCATCCATTCTTTTAGAGTAAGCATTAGAGTTCTCCTGTTGTGATAGTTTATTATACTATACTAGTCAAATTTGTCAAGTGAAAAAAAATGGAGCTCAGCGGCTCCATTTTTCATAATTAATTTAAAATTTGCATTCCCGGATTCTCGTTTATTCTTACAATCTTTCCGTTCATGTCAGCTGTATGTGTTAATACATAGTCATAAATTTTGTCTAGTGTAATTTGGCAGTTGTCAGTTTTAGAATAATCAAATCTAGGGGCAATACTAGATACAATAATTCCATTACTATTGTGATAAGCAAGTCCTAGCATTAAATGGTTTTGATATGCCTTTGATCCTGCATACCCTGCCATTTGTGTGTTTACAGTTCTGTTAATATCTAAAGACATACTAGTAGTCATAAAAATAATTTTAGATCCAGCTTTCATCTTAGACTGACATTCAAGTGCCAACGCATGCGGATATACAACATGAACTTTAATTGATCTAAAATAGTCTTTTTCTCTAACAGGTGATTGTAAATCAACTACGTTGTTAGGATAAGATCCTGTATTTGTATTATAAATTAAAATATCAATGTTATCAAATCTTTGAGTTGCTTTTTTGAAATCGTTTAGAAAAGTTTCTAATGTTGAAAAGTCTGCAATAAATTGATTTGGATCATTAGACTGATTTGCTTTATGTGATACAATAATTACATCATGCCCGTTGTGTCTTGCTTTAAGAGCAAAATCATTTCCAAACTTCTTTTCAGTTCCACCACCTACAATAACAATATTCATTTAGTATCCCTTTAATTATTTTATATACAAAGAAAGTTGTGTTTGAGCAGTTAATCTTGGAGTGTCTTGCTCTACATTTATATCATGTAAAGAACCAGCTGTATTCATAAAGATAACTCCGTGTCCTTTTGTTCCAGGACATGAGTATATAAGTTTGTTGGGGTCTTTATGATCCCAAAATTTTGTGCCTTCTTTATTTTCTGTTAGATTTAAAATAGCTGCAAAAACAGTTCGTCGATTATCTAGATGCTTACTCATTTTGTGACCGTTTTGATCACAGACAATATTTGTAAAAGACGTTACTCCGCCAATATTCCCCGGAAGCATCCAGGGCCAATTATTAGTAAAACTCTTTTGTAAATCTCCGCTGAATCCATCTATTAAATTTACAAAAAGAGAGTGAATGGATTTTGTATATTCTTCAACCCATTCACTCTCTTTTTTTAGGAATGAACGATGTTGATGATCATTCCAATTTTTTCTAGTAGTATTTGCTGAACCAAAACTGTCAGAATCTTTAAAATCGTTTGGTATCTCTGTATCCAAAAGATTAAAGTTCCAAATCCAGTGCTTATAATAACTAAGCACTGGACCTTGGTTTAGATTTACTAGTTCAGGAACAGATAGTTGTATCACTTGCCGTCGTCAATTTGAGCGTTCACAGCCTTAACTAATGCAGCCAAACGCTTGAGGTCATCTTCACTGAGCACACTGGCAGTGGGAGTTGCAGTAGCCTGGACGCTCTGAGCAAAGGCTTCGTCGGCCTTTTCCTTGTCAATTTCATCCACAACTTCGTAACGGCATGCACGACCCTTGGAATCGTTGTAGTCGTTTGGAATGCTCACTACGTCACGTGGATTAATCTTAACGATTACAACACGCTCACCACCAAAGTGGTTGAGGTAATCACGTGAGCAGAAGTGCAAGCCAGTTGAGCAGGTACGATTCTGATCGTCGTCTACGCGGTTACGCTCCATCTCAACCACACTGCCAACACTGTTGTTCATAGTGCCAGTGTAGCAGTCCTTGTAGTCATTCTTTACCTTCTTGTAGGCAAGGAAGTGTCCATCTGGAGTGATAGGCAGGCTGTTCTTTTCCAAGAAGCCATACAGTTCAGTTACAGCTCTCTTACTAGGATTCTGCATGAGGTTCTCCATGAATTGGATCATAGGCTCAATTGGAAATCCATCCTGTAGCATCTGGATCATGCGGTTGGACAATGCATTGTGCATTTCCTCGCCCTTCCAGAACAGCTTGTCACCCTGTACAGCTACATTGCCCTGTCCATAGTCCAGAACAACCTTCTTGGGTTCAATTACGTCCTTAACAGTGTCCCAGTCACCGGCCTTGATAGCATCAACTACTCGCTGATAGGTAATGTGGGTCTTGTTGATTGTGTGTGGCTTGTTGTCAATAACGACAACAATGTTATTGCCTTGGATTAGAAACGGATATGACATGTTATTCACCTTTGTTTGCAGAGTCAATTAGGTTGATGTATTCAGCAATAGCAGTGCTATCGCTACGGTAACCGCTCACAGCCTTTAACAACGGATAACGATTGAGCACTTCGTTAACCTGAGTTTGGTACTTTTCAACCAGTGCGTCTGGACTGAAGTTTGCATTGGGTGCAAAACGCATGAACAGTCGCTTTACGTTGAACGTACTACCCCTAAACTTTTCAACTTCCAGCAGTTCCTTAACAAACATCTTGTAAGGGCTGTTGTCGCCAATCAATCCAAGGATCGTATTGTTATTATACTCGTAAATGCTGCCTGTGTCAAGACTAGATTTCACCATTCCCAACATAATTTTGGAAATGTCTTTGCCGTTGAGCACAGTGGCAACATGTTCTTCAAAGTTCACCCAGTTTTTGCGAGCACGGATGGCTTCAATATCACCCTTGCGAACACCGTAGATTTCACCAGTGAACAAACCAGTCAGTGCGGTTACGTCATCGTACAGTTCCTTGCCGCTGGCATAGCCTTTGGAGCTCTGCATGCTGAAACCGCTCAGTGGAACATAGTAGTAGGTTTGATTGGCATCAAACGAGTCAGCCTTGCCTGCATCGCGCCACACCATTTCATCACGACGGCTGTAACCGCCGTTGTCACGACGCTCCAACTTCATAATAGTCACATTGCGAGCTACACCCTGACGATCCTTCTTCTTCAGTGTGCTGGCTTGAAACTGACGTTCTGCGGGCGGATTATAGATGCTCTTGAAAAATGCCTTAACATTCATAGGTTTAGAGCGATCCGCAGGCTCCAAAATCCAAATAGTACGGCTGTCGCTGTCAGTTTCGCGATAGTGGAACTTAACACGTTCTGCGGCACCTGTCTTGAGGTCGCTCACAACAAAGTGGCTATAACCGTCCACAGACAGGTGCCAAGCACGGAAGGTAATGCGATGTCCGTCTTTGTCCAGCTTATCTGAATATTCCAAACTGTCCTTGAGGGTAGTTAAGCCCTTCTTGCCACGGCTGACTTGTAGTCCCTTGAGTTGGACATTGAACTTGCGAGCCAGTGTCTCAGTGTTTAGGATAAACGTCTGCGGACGCTGATAGCTGTCTGGATTATAAGTAGCCAGTTTGGTGTCAACAGCATACTTCTTAACAGCAGCCGTCCAAAGACTGTGATCCTTCTTCTTGTACAAGAAGATAGCACGATCCCAAAGATTCTTGATAGCATCTGCTTCATCTGCAAGACGAATGCTCAACTGAGCGTTCAGTGCTTCCAGTTTACGCTTGATACTGTCAATGGTTTGCGGAATATAGCTCAAACCCTCGCGGCTGGCTTGGAAGTCCAATTCACCAATAGCAAAATGGATTTCAAGTCCACAGCTCAACAGTCCACGGAGTTCTCCCAGTGTAGACTCAGCGTTGGGCACATCAATTGGATATGCAATATTGCCCATAATAGCGTAACTGTTGCGAGTGTTTGAATACGCATGAATGCCCTGCACAATATCGCGGCTTTCATACTGCGGATCTTCAAAGGCAAAGTTAGTGCCGTCTACAACAGGACGCAGAGCAAAATACTTGTAGACTGTGCGAGCTTCCTGACGGAACTTGTCAAAGTCCCAACGATCGTTCACAGCGAACTTGATCTCAACACCGCTGGGCTCATCCGTTTCATCCTGGCTCATCAGTGCAATACTGGGCACACCTTCATTGTTGATAAAAGCGGTGTAAACACCCTTGATGCCATCACGGATTGCCACCACAGTAAAATTGTCAGTGTAGCTGAACGGGCTCTTAGAACCCAAACCTAACGCACCAATAAAATCGTTTGAGTTAGTTTTGGTGCTTTCAAAATAGGTAGTATAGATGTTGGTAACCTGCTCGTGAGTCAAGCCTGTGCCGTAGTCACGAATACGGAAAGTAGGATCCAAACTGTTGGGAAGGTGTACATCAAACGGAGTGCCAGTCTTGCCTGCGGCAGCATGACTGTCCACAGCATTACAGGAAAGCTCACGGATGATAGCGCGGATCTTGTTAGCATACAAGCCGCTGGAAAGAATGTTGAACGCTTTGGCTGAGTTGCGAATACGGAATTCGCCAATCTGGCCTACGTTGGAAAGGATAGCTTCGTTTTGGGGAGCAGTATTAAGAATCATTGTGTGCCTTTCGTGTGCCTGTGTGTTTAACTAACCTACATATATAGTATAGCACCGTAGCGAGATTTGTCAACCAGAATTCTTGATTAGATAAAGAGTCATGTCTCGTTCATCCAATTTTACCAAATCGTTTGGATACTTATTGGATCCAGAATCCAAACGCTTGCCTGTGGGCACCTTAATAACCTTAATCATCTTGTTATTAAGTTTAATAACTTTACCAAATTGGAGACTGTTATGACTTGGGTAAGCCACATAGTCATCCAATTTGATAGGACGCCCAAGTTTATCCCTGTGATCAGGAACAGTTTTGGGCACCGTCATTAGAACGCATCCCAATGATAAGAGCGTTCTTTCACTTTGCTCAGTGTCACTCTGTCACCCAAATCGTTGATAAAGATGAACTTGCCTGAGCCAGCATCAACCTGCTTTAGGTCTTCTGGTCCAAAACGAGCACACTCCCAATCAAAGTCCACTTCGCCATCCTCATCCACAGCTTCTGAATTTGGATTCTTGTAGTCCAGGCTTAGACGCTGTGTCAACGGATTACCGTGCCATTCTGTGCTTTCTAGAAGCTCTTCTGAAATGTCCAAACCTTTGGGCTGTAGAGTAACCTTGTAGCGAGTTTCTGAGCTGAACTCTGGACGAGCGTTCAACATTTTCATTACCTGCTGAGGAGTCTCATTGTAACGGTTCATTTCTTCAACCATTGCCTTGAGCATGTCAAAGTTGAACTGATCAAACATTGTAGAAATCTTGCAAACTGTTTGAATGTGTGTCTTGTTCTTGAGATTATCTTCGCAGTACTCTACAATGAAATCCTGTTCAAGACCTTTGAAATCTAACATGTAGTAAATGCGTCCAGGACGGTTTCGCATGTGTTCATTTACACGCCACTTGTCGTTGCAGGTGATGATAAACATCTTCTTTGAAGGATATACACCGTCAAGAAGAGTCAGCATCTTTTCCTGGTCATCACGATCGTAGACTTTTTCAAACTCATCAAAGAGAATGACTGTGGGCTGTTCAATCATCTGCATAAAAGCATTAAATCCTTCGCCGCACCAAGGTTCATTAATTACAATAGTGGGCACACCCTCTGCCTGTGCATCAAGTGACAGCATCTTGGCTAGCAGTGTCTTGCCTGAACCTTTTTCACCAGTGAGCATTACACCAGTTGAAGCTGTGCGATCCTTAAAGGTATTAAAAATTCGCTGAGCGTTGCGCTTTGTGTCGCCATAGATCTTGCCCTTGATTTCAAATCCATCAATCTGCTCAAGATAGAATACTGAGTTCATCTTGTCAAATTTAACTGTATATGTGCCTGCAGGTAGAGCATCATGGAGATCCATGGCTTCTTTGGTGCTGACATTGAAGCGAGTACCAGATTTTAGAAAGTATGTCATGTCTTGCCCTTAATCTTTGTTTGTTACGTGAGTTTTAAACAACAGTCCAGCTAGGATCAAAATACCCCATGCCTGCATCCAGCCAATTTCGTTGACACCATTAATGGCACCAACTAGACAGTAATTCCAAAGTAGCATTACTGGAAGGCTGAGAATTAGACCAATCAGAACAACTAGTCCAATTGCGGCTGTTACAAGTCCTAACATTTTCATAGAGTTCTTTCTTTGTTGTTTATAGTTTTATTATAGATAGAAATAGCTGTTTTGTCTACCTCTAAATAGCTCAGATCTCTTTATTTTTTTCTTTTGTTAGAGCTGCCACCAGCAAGAATCTTTCATATGACTTGCGCACAGTTGGATTCTCTAACAATTTTTCTTGTTCTTCCATCATAGCGTTGATTCCTGCTTCAGCAAGGTCGCGAGTGCTGGCGAACTCTAGGCTAAAGAACTCATCACCAAAAGCAGCTTTCATTTCTTCCCAGGCAGCACGTTGTCGTGGAGTAATTGGACGTTCTTTTGGTTTGGCTTCACTGGCAGCATATATTGCTTTTGAAATAGCATCTTCGGCTACTCGGCCTGCGGCAATCATTGGAGCATAAGCAGGATCAATACCATAGCGACGTGAAGAGCCACCAGGATACACACAGACTAGATGTGAACCCTTTGGAAAACTATCCATAAGTTCGCTGTCGTATTCAGCTACAGGCTTGTAGCGACGACCTTCTTTAATGTAGTACAGCTTTTTCATGATGACCACTTTAAAATGAACATTGTAGCATCTTTTGACGATTCAAACAACCACACCAAGCCCATTGTTTCAAACGGTCCACTGATATAGTTTGATACCCAATCATCAATAGCAGCACCTTGCTCCCATGTCATTGGTTTGAGAACAACACGAGTCCAACCTAACTCGCACAGCATGCTGGCAAGAACTTCGAAGTCAATCTCTTTGGCAATCTCACTAGCCATTCTTTCAGCTAATTGATCTTGTAAATTCATGTCCAACGCATTATAAAATGGGTTAGAGTTCTGTCATCATCTATTTCAACAGTCATGCCTTGAACTCTAGCCCGTAGGTTTTTCTTGCACCAATCATCTAACTCATCAGTGTGGTTAGCCCAAAACTGGATATCAGTGAGTACAATTAAATGCTTTGCATCACTGGTTAATGCATAATCAGCAACTATGAACTTGTTACGTTTCCAGTCTGCAAACAGATCTTCCGTCATACTTCAATACAGATATTTGGATTCCACCCTGTTTGCTCATAACCACTATAACCTCTAGGATTACAAACAACTCTAGTCTCGCCAATTACGTAATCAAAGCAGTGATGAGTATGACCGTGTGTCCACAGTTTAATCTGTGGTCGATCAGCAATAAAATTTCCTAGTTCACTGTGATAGCCACCGTTCATAATTCTGTCATTCTTATATTGTTCGTGACAGCTTTGGAAACTGGGGCTGTGATGTCCAACAACTACGTACTTTTTTGAGGAGTCACTGTCCACAGTCTTTCTAATAAACTCTAACGTTTCGCGATGACGATGCACTGTAGTAGCAGGTTTTAGTTTACTGTAGCCCTTAGTGTCATCTCTAATCAAACGAAAGTCATTGATCATATTAGTCAAAGAATGTAACGTTACTGGATCACCCCTGTTGCAGTCAGTCCACAGTGTACCTCCCACAAACGTAACATCGTCAATTTCTTTTAGATCTCTTTCTAAGAAGTAGACATTAGGAAACTTAGAACACTCATCTCTAAGATGCTGAATACTGCCTTCCCATCTACCATGATAGAACTCGTGATTACCAGCAAGATAAATCACATGCGGAAACTGAAACGAGCATCGCTTTAAGAAATCACGAAATAACTGTGCTCGTGCCTGACCATGAACCAACTGTCTTAGTTCTAAGTGACTATATTTTGTTTCGGGATGACTGTGTAGATCTTCAGCAACCATAATGTCGCCTGAGAGGATTAACACATCACAAGCTTCGTTGTTTGTGATGTTGATATCAGCAAACTCTAAATGAAGGTCTGATACAATTTTAATTCTCATTATGTTAACATCCTTATTAAGCCGATAGTGTCAATAGTTGTTAGAAGCAGGTAGTTAGCCAGCATGCCAAATGATTTCCTAGTATAACTAGCCCAAGCATACATAGCACAACCAAGAATCCAAATAGGATACAACACAAGTAAAGGAGGATTGGGGACGGTGACCGCCATAGTGATTGAACATCCAATCGATATAGCCCATGCGACAACCTCCACCATAAAACGGAACGAGTTAGATCTCCAATCATCTTTGATCCATTCAAGAGTAGGTCTAAATATTTCATTAATCATTGTGATTATACTTTAAAATTTCAATTTCACCATCCGCCTTCTTGCGATGACGTAGGTAACCATCTTCACAGAGGCTGTCGATAGTCTTTTCAATAGAGTGCAATACAATTGACTTATAAAAAAGAACAAAAGTTGCAATACTTCCAATAATATATGCTAGAAACAAATAGCCCCAGCCTGGCATCATGTCAAACATCTTACTTTCCTTTGTCTATAGTGCTGAGCAGTTTAATATTCTCTAGTTCCACTTTACGTTTAGCTTCGTCCCACATGAACCAAATGCCTAATCCGCCAAAATAAACTACGAACCAGATTGGTGTGCGTAGTTCCTTATCAACTGTAAAGTAGTCTAGTACTAGATTTAGTACTAACATACTTATGATTACACCGCAAAGAAAAATCAATCCCTTGCCTATATAAGTCAAAAAGTATCTCCATACTCTTGGAATTTTTAGTAACATATTACACCTTAAAAAGTTTAACATAGTTGAGGCGAGTCTCATTTACGTCAAAGGAACGATTCTTTACCTGAGACTTTATCTTTGCTTTGATCCTCTTGCGCTCACCTACTTCAAGTCGATCCTTAGTCATAAAACTCACAAGATTACCTGTGAGGTCTGCAACATAGTTATAGCTCTGCCACTGTTCAGAAAAGAAGCGAGAAAGTATTTTAGCAACACCCTCTACATTATCCTTCTCCTTGCCAATATATTGACTATCTCTGTATTCTGTGCGTAGCAGTTTCTTAAAGGCAGCGTCTTCAACTTCACGACGCACTAGTTCTGGAACATAAGCTAATAGGCCTACTTTCTGAAAGTCTACTGTATCGCCACTCACAACCTTGAATACATCCTCTTGAAAGCCTGTAAGTTGACCTCCAATTACTCCTAGGGTATAACGACGGAAGTGCTTGAGAGCAACATCCACAGCATCGTAGTCAGCTTCTGTAACTTCTAGCTTGTTATAATCTGATGGCAACCAATTCGCAGCATCTTGGAAATGATACTTTACCAAATCCTTGTTTGCATGAATGGTTTGATTATTGGTTTCTGAAAATCTTTGAGCAACTTTTACGTAGCCGCCGTTCTTGCGATAGGCTGCAAATGCTACTGCAAGAACGTCTTGAACGGGGAATGTTGTTTTCATGTGTGCCTCTGTAAGTGCCTATTACACTGTTAGTATAACAGAAAGGCACAAGTTGTCAACCATTATCCAAAAAACCTATCAAATGTAATATCCTGAACTCTAGTCTTTTTATCCATATGACCTTCATCTTTGATATTTCCAATAGGTTTAAATCCGTGTTTCACTATATGTTCTTTTATAAACTGTCGTTCAACTTGATTGATTTCAAACTTGTAATCGTTGATATTTTCTCGAGGATAGTCAGTCATGTCCCATATTTGGATTTTAACGTCATTTTTATTAATTTCTGGAAAATGCTTTATAATATCCAACATGTCGTTACCGGCAGTCTTTTTACTTGGAACAGTAGGCCATCCAGGAATATGAAATGCTTGTCGATAAATTCTTTCGCCAAAGGTTTTAGTATTAGAATCGTATTGAACACCAAATTTCATAGTTTTTTCGTAATAATAAAATGCATATACATAACTCTGTACACCCATTTTACGCATATCGTCTTTTATCTTATATGCGGTAAGATAGCAGCTCAAATCAAATTCAAATGTTGGCAGTTTATTTGTATCAATAATCATTTTGGTAGTTCCTGTTGAATTCTAACAGCAGTCCAAGGTCCTGCGCCATAATCAACGATTGCAATATTATTGTCCTTGCAAATCATTATAACATAGTCACGCACTTCTTGCCAAGTAGTGTCCATTAGCCATTCAGTCATTCCGGCACCCAGTGTACAGCAACGAAAACGAAAATGACCTAGAACACTATCCTCAATCCATTTAATGATTGCAGGATCTTCATGATAGCACAGCCAACTATAGCTGGCTTCCCAAAACGGACCGTAAGGAAGCTGATACTTGCCTAATCGTCCATTTGGATTACTATTGGTGATACCAGGCTTAGTATGCTGAAGCCCATTAGCCAGAACAATAGGATTGAAAGTATAATACCAAGCCATGTTAGAATCCTTGATCCCATTGTCCTAGTTGATCTCTAACTGTTGGAATGCTGATAGTCTTAGCGATATGCTTGAGACCATTGCTTACAACATAGTTAGAATCCAAAGGTTGATATCCCGGGCGATTCTTATCCAACAGCAAACACGCTTTCTTGATACCCAACTGTGATGCGTTAGCAGTTCCAAAACGTTTTTGTAGTTCTTTGGCAAGTTTAACAGTGTCCTTGTCAGATACTGTAATACCCGCTTCTTCATTCTCTTGAATAAAGATAGCAAAACTTGTCAGCATACAACCATCAATACTTTGATGCTTAAAGTTATTCACTAACCAGGTAAGGCTCTTTTCAAGAAGTCGCCCGGGCTTCTGCTCGTCCTTGTCAAGGTCAAATGTAAGATATACTTCATTCAAGTTGTGAATTGCGTATGCAATACGATTGCCTGCTCGTTTGATTTCAACACTAGGTACACGAGTAACTACAGCATCAATCTGAGGTGCAGGATAAATGCCTGTAGCAACTTTAATAAAGTGCTGGTCAAAAATATCAACGCCACGCTTGTTGCGAACATTAATAGCAAGAAACAAGTGTCCTGCCATAAGAAGGGCAAGAGCAAATGTCTTTTCAAAGTCGCCTTGATCTGGAACGTCAGCTACCCAAAACGGCAACTTCGTTAGACCCTGACGGATGCGGTTAGTGGATGTGTGTGTACTGTCTGCGTTAAGAACAATGTTACCATACTTGGCAGGCATCTTTAGCCCAAGACTAGTCATTGCAAATTGATCAAACCAATCACGCTCTAGTTTAGCGCAGTGATTTGGAGACGTATCTCTATTAAATGCTGGGTGACTAAAAACATGTTCGACAGGAACATCTTCGTAATAGGGTGTAAGATTAATTAATCCAAAATATTGATTAAGTCTGCCCTGCCAAGGACCAACTACTGCATCAACGCCTTTAGCTAGATCAGTTAGCGGGATAAGTCCGTTTGGATAATTTTCACTCATTGCTCTACAGTCAATGAACGCAGGTTCAACTGTAAAGGGTTTATTGTAACTCTGCATGAATGTTTGCAGAGAATTGTGCGCAACAGCGCGACGTGTAGCCATAATAGTTTCCTTTTCTCTAACCCTGTGGGTTACTAAAATTCGGTTATTTCAGCGAAATGCTCTCTAACCGTAATACTATTATAGCTTGATTTTGTTTATTGTCAACTGTTTAGAAGATCTTTTTCTTCTTTTGTGAGCTTATCTTTGACGTCTCTAGTATCAAATACTTCGTTGCCGGTAAATCCGCGATCATCAATCCAACGAGTGTATAGTCCAGGTTCACGTCCAAATGCTTCAATTTCCCAAGGAGTGTCCCAATAGTCCATTTCATCCGAGTACAGTTCGCCCTGGAATTTAGTGTTACGAGCAGGACGCCACATGTTCTTCATTTCGCCCTTAGCATACTGCTTTACATGCACCATTTCATGACAAAGTGTTCTGAGCTGTTTAGATAGTTTTTTATCTTCATTACCGATGCGTATGTTAAACTCTTTTGGTCTTCCGCCAAAATCGTTGTCTAGGTATTCGCAGTCACCCTCTAAATCACCCATATCTGGAACGAAGAATATACTAACAGTAAGAGTATCTGCTAATCGTTTAGTCATCATCTTTTCAGCACAAAAACGAGCTAGGTCTTTGGCTAGCTTCTTCTGCATGCTTGTTCCGCCTCGACAGTAGACTTTCATCGTAGCTCTCCCTTGCTATTCGTACTTATCTACATAAACTGCTTATTTAATAGTAGCATATTATTCTCAGTCCAAAATACATTTTTAAGCCCAAAACTAGTGATTGCCCGCATACAACCTGCACAGGGTTTAGCCAGTCCTTCTACCCAACTGCTTGATCCATTATCTGGGTGTTTAATTCTTACAATATAGATGTCGCATTTAGCGAGCTGATCTTGAGTGATTAGACGCAGTGCATTTTTAATTGCGTCAATTTCAGCGTGAAGATAGATGCTGTCTTGATTTTTACCCCACTCCCACATCAAAGGATGGGTTTTGTAGCTGTTTACACCAGTGGCGATTAGATGCCCTTTGTACACGATCCCTGCGGCTAGTTTATACCTACCCCGAACACCGGGATTTTCAGCCGCCAGACGCATTAACATCTGTTTAATTTTGGGATTCATTTTAAAGATCCTAATTGCCTATATATTTTATTATAGCGACAATTTTGGATCTGTCAATCAGTATCTGTAGACAATTCTGCCTTTGGACAGATCGTATGGACTCATTTCCAATTTAACTCGATCGCCCATAATAATACGGATTTTGTTTTGACGCAGTCTTCCGCCTGTATAAGCGATTAACGTGTGTTCGTTGTCTAATTCTACTTTGAACATTTGATTTGGCAGCACTTCAGTAACAGTGCCGTCAAATTCAATTAACTCATCCTTGGGCATCGGTTACCTTCGCTATGGAGAGGCCTCCATCTTCCAATACCTTAATGTGTAGCTTGTCGCCTGGCTTCCATCCCATACGTTCTGAAATTTCAGGGGGGATAGTCATTAGTACATTTTTGTCATCGCCGGGGATATCCTTAAAGATTTCTTCGGCTTTATAAGTCATCTTTTTTGTCATGCTTTATTTACCTTGGTTCATACAGTTCGTAAGAATTTGTCATACTGTAGAGACAGAAATCGTATCCACGTACTCGCATTTTAGGCAGTGTGCTTCTAATGCCAATTTCTTTCTTAGAGCTAATATAATTCCAAGCTGAGTTACCCATATCTTTAAAAGGAACAGCAACCTTTAGAAGATTGTTATTCTTATTACTAAAATAAAAGTTTGCAGACTTTTCATTCTTAGAGTATTTAGAAATTTCTTTTACAAATGTCCAAGCTTCATCAGAAGTATAAGCACCTCTATCATTTGTTAAACTACTATATTCTTTGAATAGAGAGTCTGTTTCAATACTTTCTTTATAAAAGACCGGAAGTTTGACTAGAATGGGAAGCCTATCGCTTCTAACTGATCGAGACTCTTCTAGAGTGAGCTCCATCTCTCGCATAAAGTCACTGATGTGTTCGCTCTTAAGTCGACGCATTAGTAGCTTGTGTTTAAAATACTTGCGTATAAGCTCTGCAGTTCTTAAGGAATCTAGCGACGGATTATGTAGACTAGTATAGTTAACTAAAGCATCATAGATTTCATGCGGCTGTTTACCAGCATTAGAATAATCAACCACTACTGCAAGTGAATCAACTGTAAACTCGTGGATACGATAAGATATGTTAGGAATAGAAGTTGTTGCTTCTTCCTCATCATCAAAAATAAAATTATTACTGTGAGTTGTCGCCAGTATCTGTGCAATGGGTTTCATTAAAGATCCTTATCAAACTCTTTTGTTGTGTAGTAATCTAAAAGTTGACGCTCAATATGTCCTAGAGTAATACCGTAAGATCCCGAAGTAATAAATCTAAAGGGTAGTTTACCCCAACCTCGATTTCTTAAATATTGCCTGTATGCTTCTCTGTGTTTTTTATTTGTGGCATCAAAATTTACTTCAGGTCGACCTTTATTAAGCATCGTCTTCGTCTTCATTAGCTTCGCCAAACGGCAATGGCAAATCTTCTTCGGCTTCGTCTTCTTCCTCTTCTTCTCGCGAAGCTTTCTTAGTCTTTACATAGTCCATAGGAGTGATGCTTAGTGTGCGTCCATCTACTCGCATCTGTTCTTCTAGTGTAAACAGTTTAGTAAGACTACCCGGACCTTCCCATACTTCATTCATAGCAGCATTAATATCGTTTAACGATACTCTGCTTAGGCGCAGTACACCAAAATAACGCTGTAGGTATCCAAGATAGACTTCCGGAATCAACTTGTGATCGGAGAACTTAAAGGTTCCATTGAACCCAGCTGGATGCATTGGGTTTTCTGCGAACTCGGGCCTATTGTAAAAAGAGATTTTATCTTCACATGCCTTTTGATAATCAAACATATTAACGTTTTCCTAGTAGTTTAAGGTTAAGAACAAAGTTTTCTACAAGTAGTTTAACAATGATTGCCTTGTCTGTCAAGAGGTCATTCTTCATTTCCATAACATGACTAGCCATCATTGCATACGCTTGTTTTTCTGTGATGTTAAGATCCGTCCAATCAATTGGATCTTCCATCTCCATCTCCATTGCTAGTTCAATTAGCAATGCAAGATTTGGATCTGTTGGTTCAAAAATGTCACTCAATGTTTAGTCCCAAAGTGCTTGATAATATTTTCCAAAAAGACGGAAGCCGTTAGTGATACGAGCTTGATATTCCTTCATTCCGTCCCAGTCAGTCTCAGCAGTATGGTTTGGTCCGTCTACCATTTGATAAAGTTTGGCAGTACCATCGTCGTTCCACTCAACTACTTTAGAACGGAGATCGTACTCTCCCTTGCGGAATTGATCTTCCCAGCTTTCATCAAGTTCGGATTCAAATGCAAAAATCATCTGATCCATAACCCAATCCCAACGTTTGAAATGATTAGTATCAGTGTCCCATTCGTTTTCTTTTGGAGGAGCACTGGTAGAGCGTAGCTCTTCAGGCACGTCTTCGTCATCAACAAAAGGTGCGCCGTGCTTAGATGCCTTTAGCTGTTTAAGCATAGGCAGTGCAATAAGAGCAAGAGTATGATCCATGCTCCAGGTATCGTAACGATCAATACGAATCTTTATCTTGCGCTCACGCTTGCTTTCAACCCACTTTAAAAATTTGTAAAGCCAAGTTTCTGAACGATCATCGCTCCAGCGGTCCACATCAGGATTATCTTTGGTGGGTCTTGGTACTACATTACCGTGAGCTAACCACTCACCAAAATCATGCACCCAGTTAGGCTTGCTTTCAATGCCAAACTCGTCTTTTACAGGCTTCGCCCAAAAGCAGAGCAGCTCTGCTAGCTGGTAGGGTCCAAACCAATTCTTGTAGGGTCCAATATAGACTTTCATTTTTCCACCTTTGTATTTCGTTTATCTCTAAAGAGTTTAACATCCTTCATTGCACTTGTCAAGGCCGTAGCATAATTTAAAGCCTGTTGTTCACTCATGCAAATGGTGGTTTCGTGTTCCAAATATCCTTTTGTAAGTAGATTCCAAAACTGTCGCCAGCGAGTTATACTCCAAAAAGGACTTTTCACTGTAACGTGTATGTTTACACTAACACCAGTGTCGTCAGCTTCTACCCAAAGATGATGTGTATGGTCAGGTTGTCCGCAGCCGCAAACAACATCATAAACTTTTGAGTCTCCCCAATCGTTTACTATTAAAATGCCTTCTGCTGGTTTTTGTATCTTCATTGTGCTTTTGATTCTATACTGAGATCCTTGCTCTTTAGAGCAAACATATGGTCTCGTAGTTTTTCCATTAGCCCTTGATTTCTCAACATTTTAAAAACTAGGTTTTCAACTGAAAACTCTCCGCCTGATTCTAGTCCAGCTTTTCTCATTCTCTTTAAGTCATCCCATTGTTGATTCACTTCAACGAGACTGTCTGACTTAAGAACAGTTTTGATTTCGCCACTGTACTGTTTGTATTTTCTTTGTACATCCTGACTGTTAATGTCAACCTGTTCTTTCTTAGGTTCACTGACCCATTTATCTTTGAGAACACTGTAGATACCTAGACTGTGATGCTCTTGTGCTACATCCTGTACATAGACTTCAACGTCAATGCCTTTTACTTTGATATCATACTGTGTGTTGTATTGATTCTTCTTAGCATCAAATAATTCTGGAAACTCAGGCTCATTTTCTGGAACTTTAGCTACTATATGTAGATCAATGTCACTGTATTTTGTATAGGAATAAGCAGCATTAGATCCGCTCACTGTTATATCAACTAACGATATCTTAACACCTATAAAATCTATAAAGTCTTTGATTACTTCCAGTAGACCCTTACGTATCGCTGGGTGCATTCTTCCACTGTTATCCCACAGTTTAGGATTTAGATCGTCGTGAAACACTACAGCTGAATCCACGCTGACTTCATTTTTTTGCGATACGGTAAACTCTTTAATTAGCATACAGTATTTAGCGCATCAAAAATCAATTCAGCATAGATCCGCCGCTAAACGGCTTAACATCGTCTCGGCTTTCAGAAATACGATCAATTATTGCTTCAAATCCCTCAGTATCTAAATAGGTTTTATACATGCTGAGAGCAATAACACTCATAATAGCGGCTATTTCCATAGGATCGTAATCTTCTAACATTAGATCTGTAAATGTTAAAAATTTACGATACAATTCATCTTGATCATTCAATGAAACGCTCCTTTAGTCTTTGTTGACGCTCAAGTTCATGTTCGTCGCAAAGTGTACGCATCCAACCGCCTGTGCGCCAGCTTCCAGGAGTTCCGCATTCCTCACAGGTTGTAGCAGCCATAGCTTCTGCCATACGTACCATGCCGTGAATCTGTTCATCGCCGCCACTGTAGTAAAAACGCAGACCGCCAAACTTTTCCTTAACCTGCATAGCAACAACCTGCTCTACATGTGGTGTGCGAGGATAACCTGGCTCGCCTGTTTCTACACCCTTTTCAACTTCCCACTGTCTGCGCTTTTCAACCCAATCAATATGATGTTGAATACAGGCACAAAGATTGTTGATAATATTGTACCAACCTTCTCCACAACTAAAACCCCAGCACATGGCTGTTTCGTTCATTGGTGAGTTTCTGTCCCTAAAAATCTTAGGGTACTTTTCGCACAACTGTTTATCTAGTTCTTCTCTCATAATACAACTCCTTAGGATAGTCCTGCTAGTAACTTATAGTTATTCCATGCCTTTTGTGCTGCTGGATTCTTAGCAACTTCTTCCTCAGGCGCAAATGTGTCAAGCCAGTAGTAGGGCAAGCGACGCGGGTGAGCACCAAACTTACGAGGCTGATGGAACTTACCTTGATTCCATAATTCAATGCTTACATTACGAAAACGCTCTTCATCTTCGTCTTTGTAACCAGCCCATTCTGGATTAGAACCGCCAAAAAATCCACGCATTAGATTAGCATCAGATCCTCCAGCATAACCTTGCCAAATACCTTGCCACTGCTCATCATTATTGGGATCAAAGTCTGTTCTAGCCACGATAACCAAAACATCATTAATATCTACGATGCCTTCCACAATATCACGAATGCAACGGCTGTAACTCAATCCAATTTTCATTTTAAAGGCCTCAATAAAAAACTTTATGCTTATATGATAGCAGATTTAATTTCGTTGTCAACCACTAAATAATAGTATGGAAGATGCTTACACTACAGCATTTTACGATCTAGTCAAGGACACTCAAGAGCGTTCAGGTTTCGAATTGCCAGAACAGATTGAGGCGTATGTAGTCATGCTGTTGGCTAATTTTGTTGATCGTCCAAACTTTCTCCCAACTCGATCATTTGCAGAAGCATACTTAAAACTTCATCGTCCTGCAGACCTGTCAGCTAAAGAACTAGGTGATACCTGTCTTTTTGTTACCGGTGTATTTCCTACCTACGGTTCAAACAGAGGCATGAATAGACGCTACTATCAAACTATTGGTATAGGATCTTATGAAATGGTCGCTGAAGTAATGCACAGAGATTTGTTTATCAATCTTGCAACCCACTTTGAGTTTATCAGCGACTTTATAGAATTAACTGTAAGGAATAAAAATCTAGGGGCCGTAACCCCTAGATTTGATTTATGACCAATACTTACTGTTGTCTATTTGATCCCAGTATTGCTTATTATTGCGATTAATAAAGTTCTTAATTAAGTACCAACCCATACCAAAGTAGCCCATCTTCTTAAATCTACGACTGTCTTGTCCAAAATAGTGATTTAGAATTTTAAACTTTTTGGGACTGTACATTCTTGACAAGAAGTAATCTTCAGACGTTGAAAACTTTTCAGGAAAGCCTCCTAACTCTTCAAACCGATCTCTACGTGTTAACATAAATGCACCGACTGCAAAGGGTGAAAAATATTTTAGAACGTTGTTAATTATGTTGAAAATACTAAAACCAATACCAGCTACAATATCACGATCATAGCATTTGACATTGAGTCCAAGTAAATCTAAATCATGTTCTTTCATTGCCTCAACAGCATTATGTATTACAGTTGGTTTAAAAAAGCGTACATCAGCATCAATGAATAAAATATAAGGAGTAGTAACTAATCTTGCGCCACTGTTTTTAGCAAAGCTCACAGGACCGCCGTCAATTATTTCAATATTTAATCCTGTGCTGCTGTCTAATATAACTTGCCTAGTGTTGTCTGTAGAACAATCAGCAATAATAATTCTAGTTCCACCAATATTTTGTTCTCGCAACGAATCCAGTAAATGATGAATATAGTTTTCTTCATTCTTACAAGGAACTACGATAGTAATTTTATCACTTATTGTTTCTTGCATTCTGCTATCACCTTAAAATTTTCAAACTTTAACCAACTAGATAAAGTTGATCTTGCTCTCTCACATTCCATTTCAGTAGTAAATTCCAGCGTCACCTTCCCCGGAATGTCTTTTGGATTGTTTATGTGTACCGCCAATATTATTAGTATCCACATCGTCCTTCTCCTTGGTCCAAGTTACTATTTCCCAACGGCCGTCCCAATGTTCTACCAGTGCTGTGCATGACTCAACCCAGTCGCCGTCATTCATATAAGTAACACCATCTATTTCTTTTATTTCTGCGTGATGTATATGTCCGCATATCACACCATCAAAACCGCGCTTTTTACAATAGCCTGCAAGATTCTTTTCAAACTGAAACATAAAGTCTACAGCTTTTTTAACACGGTGTTTAAGATACTTGCTTAAACTCCAGTAACCAAATCCCATCTTGTGACGGATCCAGTTAAACTTGCCATTAAGATATAGAACAAAATCGTAGGCTCTGTCGCCTAAAAAACTAATCCAAGGTGCTAGTCTAGTAATGCCATCAAACAAGTCACCATGTACTACAAGATAGTGTTTACCATCTGCGCCTATGTGTTCTATCTGATTGTGTATTTCTACATGCCCAAAACTAATACCATAGGGTATCATAGGTCTTAGAAATTCATCATGGTTACCTGCGATGAATATAACTCTAGTGCCTCTCTTGGCATGACCCAGTATTCTGCGAACAACATTGGTATGACTTTGCTTCCAGCGCCACTTGTTTTGTTGTATGCGCCATGCATCAATGATATCACCTACTAGGTATAGTGTATCACAGGTATTATGCTTGAGAAAATTATTTAACTGCTCTGCCTTGCAGTCACGTGTGCCTAAATGCACATCACTAATAAAAATACTGCGATAAATTTTTGGCTTCATGCCTATATTTATCGCAGTATTGTGTTTTAAAGATTACGCTTATATTACGAGCTAAATCTTTACCAAAGTCCATTTTGTACCAAATGGTTTGCCTTCGGCCTTGTGTTTCAGTATCTTCGCAAACTCTTTTTGCTTGAGCTTGGCAATGGTTTCTGTATCATGGTCGACGCAAGCCCTGTACAGTTTAGAAAGTAATTTCTTCTGTTTCATGGTTGTGTCCTCCTGACAAGTATTTATTAAGAATTTAATACCTTAGCAACTGAATTCATAACACTAGCAATACGTCCAATGTCACGAAGCTGTTCAACTGTATAGCCTTCTGTCTTCAGTGTGTCATAATGTGCCTTAACACAGAAATGACATTTCCCAACGATACTAGCGGCTAGACTAAAAGCTTCGAAGTTTGCCTTAGTAGTTCCACCATGACTGGCAATAGCGTTCATACGTAACTGTGCTGGCAAACCTTTTAGAGCAGGATCATCAGCCATCTCAACGAATGGGTACCAAACATTGTTAGTCGCCATAATGCTCGCCGCTGTCATAGCAGGTTCAGCATACACTGGATTGTCAGCAAGCATAATGCTCAACAACTTACCATTTCCTGTTGCCGCTAATGCCGCTACAGCACACCCCATTGCCACATCAGCATCGAGGGTGCTACGCAACAACACCGCATCGATGTTCAACCGTGTATCTTTGGCATAATCTGGTAATGCCGGTTTAACTACATCAATAAAACTCATTTTATTTTCCTTTTAATATTATTCATTCTTCAACTCCATTGTATTGCCGCTATCGTAGCATACTTGGCATATTTCTGTCTAATCTTTATTGTTAGACGATTTTCGGTGGCATCCCGATTGGCCATACCCCAGTTCCAATCCCACCCTTGCCGACCAACATGCTGTTCCATCCAGGGACGATAGTGGTCGTTTGGGTCGGCACTCAAAGTAGAAGTTTGACCTCCGGTGCTATCCTCATGTAATACCACCCATCCCTCTCTGGGCCAACGAACATTGACTACAACTCCGGGCATAAACCTCCACCAAAGTTTATCTTTGATGTTGAGACCACAAGGCAACCAATGGTTTTGCCTCCAGAAGTATAACCCGTTGATTTCTGATTTGCTCATACTTTACTCTTACAGTTATCAAAATGCCACCTTGTCATTGATCCGCCGCTACCTACTTTACCGCAATGCGGACAGGTAAAAGTTTCCTTCTTACCTTGATTAGCCTGGCGTAGTTTTTCTTTAGTTTCCTCGCTTGGTGTTTTACCATAACTTGGATTATTACTACCCAACTTTGCCTGCCTAATCTTGTCTCTTGTCTGCTCTGTAAATGGTTTGCGTTTCTTCCCTAACTTTGATTCACTTTGCTTCTTACGAGTTTCCTCTGATACTTTTACACCTGTCCTGGTAAACTTACCATCGCCGTTGTGTTGGTTAAAACTCATTGGATTGTGTTTAGCATCTAATGATTCTAACAAAGTAGTTTCCAGTTTAATCATCTCTTCTGGGCCACCAGTTTTAATGATTTCTCTTTTCCACTCTGTTGGATTTTGTTTTATCAACGGTTTAATAAGTTGGCTTGAACTAATGTAGCCATCTTGGGGATGACATCCTTTAGCGGTTCTACTGCCAATATACCACTTGCCCGTAGGCAAGTGTATCCATTTATAGACGAATGATGTATGAGTGATTGTTTCCATACAAGTATTTATCACTCATTACATTATTCTGTGCCATTACAGTGTCTCTCCGCCTACTGCACGATTACATGCACAAAGTTCACCAGTTTGTAGAGCGTCTAGTACACGCAGAGTTTCTTCTGGGCTACGACCTACGTTCAAGTTGTTGACAGTAACGTGCTGGATAACATTGTTTGGGTCAACGATGAATGTAGCACGAAGTGCTGCGCCTGCTGGAGCGTAGAATACACCAAGTTGATTGATTAGGCTTAGTTCGCCACGCTGTGTGTCTGCGAACTGTGTATGTGTAATCTTAGCAAGATCAGGATGTGCCTTCTGCCATGCTAGCTTGCAGAACTCATTGTCTGTGCTTCCTGTGAGCAATACTGCATCACGATCCTTAAAGTCGCCTGTTAGCTTGTCGTAAGCAACGATTTCTGTTGGGCAAACGAATGTAAAGTCCTTAGGGTAATATACAATTACCTTCCACTTGCCTTCAAATGACTCGTCTGTAATGTCAAAGAATTGATCACTACCTGGGTTTACGCCTGTAACGGCAAATGCTTCTAGCTTATCGCCAACTGTTTTCATGTGTGTCTCCTTATGTTATGAAAAATACTCAGTAGAAGTTTGCTACTTCATTCATTAAGTATACATTTATTTACAATTAAAATCAACTATTATTTGTGGATTTTTTATTGTATTTTTCTATTACTGTAATTGGTTTAATCAATTACAGACTTAGATCTAAAAGATGGCGGCCTTCTCGTATTTCGCCTCTTACAAAAGAGTTGAAAGCCAATGTTGTTCGTGTATAGTTGTTTCTTGTTGGTGCTACAGAATGTGTGATCTTGCTAGGAAATAAAACTATGTCTCCTGTATTTACAGGACAGGTTGCCATAGTAGTGTTCCATTGATTATCAGAACCTGCAGGTATATAAATCTGTTGAAACTCTTTCTTATGAAAGATTATTGCATCATAGTTTCTATTAGCATTTATATATAGACACCCAGATACTAAACTATTTTGATGCTGATGTTCGTGAAAATACTGTCCTGGGTCTAACCAACTTAACCAGCTTTGAGTAATTTCTATAGTTAAATTATTCTTTGGGGAATAAACCTTCTTAAGATAATTGTCTAGTTCATTTTGAACTATGGTCCTAATATTAGTCATCTCTGGTCTATCCAAAACATATTGATCATCGCCCATAAGATTACCTATGTTCTGCATAGCAGTCGTTTTTTCATTATCAAAGAATTCGAGTTCGCCCTGATGGAAGTTTCTAGGCATTTGACTGATAGAAACAGCGGTTGGGAATATATCTACAATAGGCATGGTGTTCCTTACATTATAGTAGTAGTTATTGTTAACTGTCAGAATTTAAAGGTAAAAGTGGTAAATACATGTAGCGCAGAGCGTGAGGGGCATACAAATATGGAATTTCTAAAACTCGTGGGCGAGGTAGGGTTTCCGATTGCTGCTGCTATAGCAGCCGGTTATTTCGTCTTTTTAACAGTAAAATTTATTCTGCAGGGCGTAAACAGCAGTGTAAACGGATTAAAAAACATTATTAGTGCTCTGGACAATCGTGTCCAGACTATGAACAACGACCTAGTTAAGATTGATGCGCTGTTAAGCTACGTTATTGGTGTTAGACCTAACGTTGACAGACTAGCAGCTAACGAAGGCAAAGAGGATGCTAGGAGAGATTAATGAATACCAATGAATTAGTACAAGCAATTAATCAATACGGATTTCCTATTATAGCTGCAATGGGCTTAGGATACTTTGTATATTACATCTGGCAGTGGGCAACACAGGAAATTAAACCAGTGCTTGGGGACGCAAGCTCAACCCTAATTAAACTTGTGGATCGTATTCGCATGTTAGACAATGACATGATACGTCTCAACACAAAACTATCAATGGTGCTAGAGTATCGTCAAGAAATTGAAGCCGCTGCTACACAAAAAGAAAAAGAAGACCTAGAAGAGCTATTGCACAAGTATAAGAGCTTCAGCAAAGGTTTTGATTCTACAGGTGATGCTAAAAAATGACACGACTGTTAAATGTTGTAAGCGGTAAAGTTTTTACTGAATGCGACCTAGTCGCAGCACTAGGGGTAGGATTCTTAATTGGAACGCTCTACACACTTACTGTTTTAATGTTGTTACACAAGCTTCAAGGCGTGTTTTAATAATATCAATCACTGAATCACTGAGTACTACTTCATAGTGATTTAGCTCTACTTCTACCAGTTCCATATCTTCATGATGCTTCATGCTGTCAATAGTAACTACACCGTCGTTGGGTGCTATCATAAAAGGGCTTTGTCCTCGTAACGTAACTACGTTAGTCCACGGATGTTG
>Ga0315909_10000270_pt1 | contig 67494 bp, 73 predicted proteins | sample LakEriMetagenome_11_FD_203527 | JGI IMG/M metagenome (GOLD analysis project Ga0315909, IMG submission 203527) | Freshwater fungal communities from buoy surface, Lake Erie, Ohio, United States - Buoy 2 MA125 | ecosystem: Environmental > Aquatic > Freshwater > Lake | place: USA: Lake Erie, Ohio...
GCCTCCATCGGTGTACGCCAGCCCAGCAGCGACTGCTTTCCAGCCATGGCGCGAGCGGTCTTCGCGCGCCGCCGGGTGCGCATGCGATATCACGCGCGTGCCCGGGATGCTGTGGAGGAACGTGAGGTATCCCCGCAGCGCCTCGTCTTTTATCGTCAGAACTGGTACCTCGACGGCTGGTGCCATCTGCGGGAAGGCTTGCGCAGCTTCGCGATGGACAGCGTGGAGGCCATGGAAACACTGGATGCTCCGGCTATTGAAGTCGACACGCAGACCATGGAGGACTTCTTCTCCGGCGGCTACGGGATCTTCAACGGCCAGGACATCCAGTGGGCGGTGCTGCGATTCTCTCCCGAACGCTCACGCTGGGTGGCGGTGGAGCGCTGGCACTCCAAGCAGCAGGGAGAATTCACCTCGCTGGGAGAATACGTGCTGCGCGTCCCCTACGCCGACGATCGGGAGCTCCTCGGCGACATCCTCCGCCACGGGAGCGAGGTGGAGGTGATGGGCCCACCCGCCCTGCGCACCAAGGTGCGTGACATGCATCTTGAAGCCGGTCGCCGATACCCGGGAGTTGGCAGCGCATGAGGCCGAAGGTGATGACGGTGGTTCGCGCCGCGCTGCTGACTTTGCTGGCCGGCATGGTCTGCAGCTCGCGCGCGGTGGCCGCAGGGACTGCCGAGGAGTTCCACCACGAGGTATTGCCGAACGGATTGCGGATCCTGCTGCATCCAAGGGAAGGCGCACGCAATGTCTCCATGCGCGTGCTGGTACAGGTAGGCATGCTCGACTTCCCTTGCGGCAAGCGCGAAACGCCACATTTTCTCGAGCACCTCATCTTTGCCGGCACCCGTACTCATACCGAAGGAGATCTGGATACCCTCATCCGCAATCAGGGCGGCGAATGGACCGCTTACACCGGAGCCAAGGCCACCTGGTATGAGGTGGAGATGTACAGCGGCCGCTATCGCCTCGGTCTGCGTCTGTTGCATGAAATGCTGACCGAGCCTCTGCTTTCCACCGAAAGCGTGGAGACCTCGCGGCGGATCATCCAGCGGGAATCGGGGGAGGAGGAAGGCCATCTGCGCGAATGGATGTATGCGATGGGCTTCGGCAAGAGCGCTGCGGCCAAGGCACTCGAGGCTTTCGGCCACGCCTGCAGCACACTGGAAACTCCGCGCCACATCACGCGCAAGGAGATCATCGATACCTGGCGTCGGACGTACGTCGCCAGCAACATGGCGGTCATCCTCGTTGGGAATTTCAAGCAGGCCGAGGCCTTGCGCGAGATTCACCGGACCTTCGGGGGCATGCCGATGAAGCCCGCGCCGGTGCAGCACCGGCTCGAGTATCGTCAACCGCCCGCACCTTTGCGTGTGGAGTCTACCCTGCATCAGATCCTCGGCACCGAGGCGAGCCTGTTGCTGGGCTTTCGCATCGCCGGACACCGCTCCGAGGACCGCGCGGTGCTGCGCTTGCTGGAAGGACATCTGGGCGAAGTCCTGTACCAGGAGATACGCGTTAAGAAAGGACTCTCGTACACCCCTTTTGCGGTGAGCGAACAATTCCGTGACGCGGGCATTCTGTATCTCGGGACGGATTCGGCACTGGATACGGTGGAGGAAACTCTTGGAGAGATGAGCCGTCAGGTACAGCACCTGCTCGACCATCCACTGACGGAGGATGAGGTCGAGGATTGGAAGAATGCGCTGCTGTCCGGCGATGCGCGTGGATTGGAAACCAACGCGGAATATGCGGACTGGTATCTCTATTCGGTGGACGATCTGGTCAGTCATGGCCATTTCGTCGATGAAGCAGCAGCCATCAGGGGCCTAACTGCGGCTGGCGTGGACGAGGCTGCCCATCGCTACCTCGCTCTGGAACATGCCGTGACTGTGGTCGAAGCCCCGTTGGTGAGCTATCGGAGCCTGTTGTTGATCATTCTGGCTGCCGGGTTGCTCACCGTGTTGCTCATCATTGCGGCCACACGCCGACGCTGGATGACTCGGCACGGCGTGTCTGTCCGGCTTCCCCTCCGTCGGGGGACTCGTTCACCGCTGCCCTGATCCTCCCCGTCCCCGACCGGTCTCAGGTCTGGCCTTGCGCCAGCAGCCGCTGCCGGAACACCTGCTCGGCGCGGGCCGAAATCACCATGAAGAGCTTGAGTGTGGCGCGGGTGGCGCCCACGAAGAGCCGCCGGATGGCTTTCTCGTCCAGAGTTTCAAAATCTATCTCCGTGAAGATGATGCAGGGCGCGGCCCGCCCCTTGAAACGATGAACGGAATCGATGGTGAGATCGCCCTCGGTATGCAGCGCATTGCCAAGCAGATCGTACTGCCCTGTCGGCGCTCTCAGCGGCCACTTGCCCAGCGTGTCATAGGGCGAGAGCAAAGAAGTTTCCCGCCCCCGGTAGGTGACGATGGCGATATGCTCGCGCCGGAATCCAAGCCCGATGGCCCGGGTGACCGCCTTGATGGTCATCGCCACCAGCTCGGAAGCGTCGCGATACACCATGAATTCGAGCTCTGATCCCGCCAGCGGACTGCCCGCTTCCAGTGGGGCCTCCAGTGGCAACAGCCGATTCAAGCGCTCAACGATATCCACTGGACTGCGGTAATTGATTTCCGAACGCAGGGTGACCCAGCCGGCAAGACTGACTGACGGGCGCGCATAAAGATTCTGCAGCGGATCCTCCAGCCACCAGCCACGTCCTTCCGGGCGCAAGAAACGCAGCAAGTTGTCCGCCCACTGCGTCTGGAAATCCTGCCCTTCATCCACGATGAGCTCGTCGAATTGCGCATCTTCAGACGGATGATGTGCGTCCAGCACGGCTTCCAGACGACGGAAGGCATCGGATGCAGAGAAATCCGGCACCGCATCCACCTCCCGCGCGACACGATCTGCCAGTTGATGATAGGTCACGACCTCGCCACCGACGGGCGCGATGGTCGCGATGTGATCGGCCAGTGGCCGGTTGTAGCACACATAAAGCGGTCGCCGGCCGGCTGCCACGGCCTCGCGGTAGATCGCCATCGCCAGCTGGGTCTTGCCGGAGCCCGCAGTGCCGAGCACCCGCAGCCGGTGAGGAGTGCAGCTGATTCGTCGCGCCCAATGGACGAGGCCCCCGGCCAATCGCGTATAGAGCGCATCCGCCTCTCCCACGACTGCATGGACTTCCGGCACCAGCTCCAGCAGATCTCCAAAGAACCTGAGAATCCTGTCGCGCTCGGTCATCAGCGGCTCATCCGGAGGGAGAATGCCCTGGATGATTCGAATCAGATGATCCTTGCGCGCGGCATCGACGATACGTTCCGGGTCGATGCCGGCGCTGCCGGGATCACGCACGGTGTAATCCGGGCAATACAGGAGCGCATCGAGGAAGACCGGGGCGCCACCACAGACTTTCCTGAGTCTTTCACGCACGCCCTCGATCGCGCGCATCATCTGGAAGGCGACGTCCTTCTCGCCCTCCGCATATTTCTTGGTCAGGCCATTGAGTCCCTCAGAAAGCAGGCCGCTTTTCTGCTCGATGAACAGGACCTTGCCCGAAGGGGCAACGATGGCGAAATCAATCTCGCCAACGATGGCATGATTTCTGGCGTTGATCCGCGTCCAGTGCACGCCGTGGAAGACTGCATAGCGATCGTCCAGACCCTCAGCAAGTCGGGACAAAGTCTGCAACTCACGCTGCGCGGAGCCCGTCGCTTCGATCTCGCGCCAACCTGAAGGATGAACAAGGGCCATGGAACTTTCCGTCTCGTGGGTACGGCTGAGCAGCCTTGATCGCAGGGTACTGGAACCTGGGCACCCTTGGCCAACGAGGAGCGAGCCCCTTATGCTCACCGCTCACCGCCCATCGCCGGAGGATTCAGTCGTGCCACCGCTTTCCCGTTTCGGACTCGAGGACAAGGTCGTCATCGTTACCGGCGCCGGCCGCGGGATCGGCCGCGTGATTGCGCGCGAGGCCTTCGAGTCCAGCGCGAGGGTCGCGGTCGGTAGTCGCTCGGTGGCGGAGCTCGAAAGCCTCGCAGAGGAAATCACGATGGCCGGCGGTGCATGCTTCTTCCACCCCCTGGACGTGAGCCAGACAGCCTCCATAGAGGCTTTCATGGCGGCGGTCGTCGCGCACTACGGGCGTATCGATGTTCTCATCAATAATGCCGGTTACAACAAGGCGGGCTCCCTGCTCGACTGCGATGAAGCGCTGTACCACCAGATCGTGGATGCCAACCTCAAGAGCGTGATGTTCTGCAGCCAGGCTGCAGCGCGCCAGATGATCGCACAGGGTGATGGCGGGGCCATCGTGAATATCTCATCCCAAGCCAGCGTGATCGGCGCCCCCGGGCGCGGGATCTACAGCGGCGCCAAGGCGGGCGTGAACAATCTCTCGCGCAGCATGGCCGCCGAGTGGGCCGAGCACGGCATTAGGGTGAACGTGGTGGCGCCCACCGTCACTCGCTCTTCGCTCGCGGAAGAGATCGTGGCCGGCAATGCTGAACTGGCGGAGGCCATCCGCAAGAACAATCTGTTGCGGCATGACTTCGCCGAGCCCGAAGAAATCTCGGCGCCCGTGATCTTCCTGGCATCTGCCGCTGCTTCGATGATCACGGGCCAGATTCTGGTCGTTGATGGTGGTTGGACCATGGTCTGAACCCGGTCTTGCCGAGGGGTAGCCCTCAGGACTTGAGGTTAAAGCACGCACACTGAGCGGCCGCTAGGATGGGGATGAGTGTCCAGCTGTCCTCGTCTGCCGCGATATCCCCGCAGCCAGCCGCTTTCGCCTGCCCTCGTCTCGAATATCTTTACGGCGCCAGAGGCCTTGCCGCGCTATGGGTTGTCAGCACCCATTTCATGCTGAGTTGGGGCGTGCGCAGCGTGAATCCACTGGTACAGGCCTATCGCCACCTCACCCTCGATGGCACGCTGGCTATCGCCTTGTTCATCACGATGTCGGGGTTTCTGCTGGTCATGCCGGCAGCCCTGAACGGCGACAGGCTGCCGGGCGGCGCGGGTGCGTTCGTGCGCAGACGCGCCCTGCGCTTGCTGCCGCCCTATCTGTTCGCCTATCTCGGATACTTGGCGCTCTATCCGCTGGTTGGGTGGCTGGCCCGGCACCTGGAATTCACACCCACGCCGCACTTCACCCGTGAGCTCGCGACCTACTACACCCCGGCGGTAGTGCTGTCCCATCTGCTGGTCGTATTCAATCTGCGGGAGGAATGGGTCGCTTCAGCCACAGGTATTTTCTGGACCATTCCCGTCGAGTGGCATCTCTACCTGGCCTTTGCATTCGTGCTGTATCCGGCCTGTCGGCGTCTGGGTTGGGGTCGTACCCTGCTACTCGTGATGCTGGGTTCCGCGATGCTGCATGCAGCGCACGTAAAGCAGTGGCTGTTCTACCATCTGCCCTGGTACGCGCCGGTTTTCATGTTTGGTGCATGCGCAGCGCACATCACCTTCAGCACCTCGGGCCGGGCGAACACCTTGCGCGCGCTCCCTTGGGGCTGGATCAGCCTGCTTCTCACGCTTGGTGCCGCACTGATTGTCGGCTGGATATTGCGGGAAGTCCCTGTGAGTTACGCGCTTCCCCTGATCTATGGCGTCGCCCCGGGCTTGCGCTGGATTCCCGACCTCGTGACCGCCATAGCCCTGTCCAGCCTCATGATCTGGCTCACGCGAGCCAGTCTGGACAATCAATACGCAAGCGGTCCGGCGCGAGGCCTCTTGTGGTTTCTGAGCCAGCCGTGGCTGACGATGATCGGCCGCAGATCCTACAGCCTGTATCTCACCCACGGTGCCGTGATTATCTGCCTGCAGCACTGGATCCGCCCCAGGCAAACGCTTTGGATAGGGGACCACCTCCAGATTCTCGGTCTGGGCCTGCTGCTCTGCGCAGCCGCGACCTGGCTTTTCCATGCCGGGGTCGAGCGCCATTTCCTGCCGGCGAATGAACGCATGCCCCATCGCGACGCGGAACCGACTCGCGCTGCCTCCATGCCGCGCGTGATTGTCGACTAGGGTTCCCGGCGCGATCCCGCCCCGGGCGACTGTGGCGCCTGTGAGGTCTCATCGGACGCAGGAAGACCAACGCCCAAGGCCTTCATCAATGCCACACCCTGGCTGCGCAGTCGTCCATCCGCCATCACGCGACGCTGGCGGGCGTCATTCAAATCCAGTGATGCCTGTAGCAGCTCGACCCGGTCCGTCACGCCCACTGCATGACGCCGCATGGACAGATCGAGCCGTTGCGTGAGTGCGACGACCTCCGCATCAAGACGCTGCACATGACGCGACTCTTCCCCGAGCCGGGTCAGGGCGCTCTCCACTTCATGCAAAGTGGAGAGCGAAGTCTGCTCGTAGACGACGAGTGCCTCGGTGACAGCTGCGTCTGAGAGATCGACCGCTGCACGCAATCGTCCGGCATCGAAAAGCGGCATCACCACCTGGCCACCGGCAAGCAAGGATTCCGATGCGGCGGAAAAGAGCGAGCCGATGCTGGTGTTGGCCAAGCCCATCAGCACCGCAAAAGAAAACCTCGGGTACCGATCAGCTTCTGCTGCGCCCCGCATCGCGACTGCCTCCGCGAAGCGCCGCTCCGCGCGTCGGATGTCGGGACGCTGCGCCAGTACCTCAGCCGGGGTGAGCAGCAGTTCCGGGAGCACACCCAACGCCGGCTCCACCTGCGTTACAGGGGTGGCGAGGCGTGTGGTCAGCGCACCCGGCTCCAAGGCCAGCAACAGTTCGAGTTGTCGCTCCGCCAGCGTGCGCTGCGCAGCCAGAGCGGGCCGTGTTCCCGCCAGACGCTCGCCCGCCGCGACCAAAGCCAGAAGGTCCATGCGTGTCCCGGTGCCCGCTTCCAGCCGTCTGCTCGCCAGTGCTTCCAGTTCCCGGTGAATGCCCAGCGCCTCTGCCACCAGCGCCTGTCGCGCCTCCGTCATGCGGAGTTTCCAATAGGTGCGCGCCACCTCCGCCGCCACCACCAGGTGCGCCGCCTGCTGATCGGCGAGCGCTGCTTCCACTCGCGCTCCAGCCGCTTCCTCGCGACGGGCCCGTCGACCGAAGACATCGAGCTCCCAGCGCGCATCGAACCCGGCATTGAGCAGGTTGAAGTCCATTTCCGGCGCAATACCCGCAAAAGTGTTCTCCTGACGGCTGGCACCCGCGCCAATGTCCACCGCTGGCAAATTGCCCGATGCAGTGGCGCGTTGTTGGGCACGCGCCGCGGCGACACGCGCGGCCGCCGTCCGCACCGAAAAGCCCTGGACCAGAGCCTGCTCGACGAGGCTGTCGAGGGTCGGATCACCATGGCGTCGCCACCAGTGGAGCCCGTCTTCAGGCACGGCTGCGCGGTCTAGCGGAACTGCAGGGGTGGATGGCGTGGCGGGGCTTGCCTGCCAGGCGGAGGGCACGTTACCCGCAGGAGCCTGGTAGTCCGGTCCAACCGTGCAGCCGCCAAGCGCAAGAGCACAGGCTGCGGCAACGCTCGTGACTCTCATTGGCTCAGGTCGCCACGGCATGGGCGCGCAGAAAAAATTCGACGGCATTCTGGACGAGGCGTTTCTTCTCGGCGCGCGAGAGTCCGGGCTTCACACCTGCGAGACAGCGCAGATGTTCATCCCCCGAGAGCATGCCGAGCAGCAGGCGCGCCGATTGCGCGGCATCCTCGATGCCCAGCGTGTGTTCCTCGTTCATTTCGCGCAAGGCGGCGGCCACGCTGCCGAGTACAGGCTCTGCGCCACTTGCCACCACCATCTGCCCGAGTTCCGGGAACGCGGCCTGCTCGGAGATGACGAGACGGAAAAGCCGCACGGAGGCCGGGTCGTACAGTACCTCCACGAAGGATCCCGCCAGACGGGTGAGTTCTTCGCGCGGATCCTGCTTGCGCCTCTTGGCGGCCGACAGACCCCCGAGCAGGGTGCGGCACTGGTGTTCCACCACGGCGCCGAACAAGGCCTGCTTGTCGGCGAAGTAGTTGTAGAGGGTGGGCTTGGAGACCGGCGCACCCTCCGCGATGTCCGCCATGGTGACCTTGCTGTAACCATGTTCCGAAAACATGCGAATGGCCGCGGCGAGAATCGCCTCGCGCTTGTCGTCACTGAGCTTGGCCATGAGTCCGTCCCGGTGTGTTGCATAGCGCCATGCCGGTGATTATTCTACACCCATGGGTTTAGCTCAAGACAAACGAAGGCGCACACTCCTGCGCCGCGGGTCGGCCACGTTGGGCGTGCTCGCGGTGCTGTTCGGCGGGACTTATTTCGCGACCGACTACTGGCTCTGCCAGGTGCGTCCTTTCGAGAGCACGGATAATGCCTACTTGCGCACGCACATGGCCCAGGTGAGTCCGAGAGTGGCCGGCTACATCAGGGAAATCCACTTTAGCGACAATCAGCCGGTGAAGGCCGGTGATCTCCTGCTGGTCATCGACGACAGCGACTATCAGGCACGTGCGCAACATGCCGAAGCGACGGTGCAGGCAGCGCGAGCCCAGCACGAGAGCCTGGCCGCGGAGCTTGCCGTACAGGCGGCCCGCGTGGAGCAGCGTCGCGCCAGCGTACGTCTGGCGGAAGCGGAAGTCCGGCGCAGCGGCCGTGACTTCGCGCGACAGAAGGATTTGGCTACCGACGGCGCGACTTCGCTTCAGGCCCGAGACAACGCCGAGGCCTCTTCCTCTCAGGCCGGTGCGAGACTTGCCGAAGCGCGCGCAGCCCAGGCGGAAGCACAGCGCCAGGCGGAGGCCATTGCCGTGCGCCTGCGCGAAAGCGAGGCCGCGATCGCCGTTGCCGAGGCAACACTCGACATCGCGCGGATAGATCTCGGGCGGACCCGGATTCATGCGCCAGTCTCGGGCACCCTGGCCCAGCGGCATGTGCAAATGGGCCAACTGGTGCAACCTGGCTCGCTGCTGGCCTATCTGGTCCCCGAAGGGGATTTGTTCGTGGAGGCCAATTTCAAGGAGACCCAGCTGCAGGACATGCATGTGGGCCATCCGGTGGAGATTGCGATAGATGCCTTCGAGGATGTCCGGTACCGCGGTGTGGTGGCCAGTGCCGCGCCGGCAAGTGGCGCGGAGTTCAGCATCCTTCCTCCCGAGAACGCCACCGGCAACTTCACCAAGATCGTGCGTCGTGTGCCGGTGAAGATCGAATTCGCCGAGGGTACTTCGCTTCAGGGCCTGAAGCCCGGGATGTCGGTGACTGCACGGGTTCGCGTGCGCTGAATCCGATGACAGAAGGCGCCACGCCGGAATCGCGAACCCTGTCGCCGGGAGACTGGATCGGTTTCACCGGGATGATCCTCGGCGTGTTCATGGCGATTCTCGATATCCAGATCGTCTCCAGCTCCCTGCAGCAGATCCAGGCCGGCCTGTCCGCAACCCGGGATGAGATTACCTGGGTGACGACGTCCTACCTCATCGCGGAAGTCGTCGTGATCCCGCTGAGCGGCTGGCTCGCCTCGGTGCTTTCGACCCGCTACCTCTTCACACTTGGTGCGACCGGTTTCACCGTGACGAGCCTGCTCTGCGCGCTTGCACCCGATCTGCCCACCATGATCATCGCCCGTGTGCTGCAGGGGATTTTTGGTGGGGTGATGATCCCCACCGTGTTCTCGGTGATCTACGTGATGTTTCCACCGCGGCTGCAGACACCGATCACCGCGGTTGCCGGCCTGGTGGTGACCATGGCTCCCACGGCCGGCCCGGTCCTCGGTGGCTACCTCACGGAAACCTGGTCCTGGCAGGCGCTGTTCCTGGTGAATCTCGTGCCCGGTGTGCTGGTTGCGCTGTGCAGCTTCTTTTTTGTCCATGTGGACAAACCACGCTGGGAGCTGCTGCGCAGGGCGGATGTGCCGGGCATCGTGTTCATCTCGCTCTTCCTCGGGTCCCTGCAGTTCGTGCTGGAAGAAGGCGTGCGCAAGCAATGGTTTGAAAGTCATGAAATCGTGTTGTTCTCCGCACTCGCACTGTTCGGCGTCATTGCCATGGTGACGCGAGCCTTCACTACCCCTTATCCGGTGGTTGATCTGCGCGCGTTCCGTAACCTAAATTTTGCCGTGGGCTGTACCTACAGCTTCGTGTTCGGGGTTGGCATCTACACGGTGCTCTATCTGGTCCCCATCTATCTCGGGGCGGTGAAGGGACTCAACAGCCTTCAGATTGGGCAGTACCTCGTGGTCACGGGCATGTTCCAATTCCTGTCCGCCATGGTGGCGGGAGCCGCCGCACGTTGGCTGGATTCCCGGGTGATGCTGACACTGGGCTTGGGCCTCTATGGCATCGGCTCATGGCTGGGCGGCATGATGAACTTCGAGTGGGGGTACTGGGAGTTCTTTCTGCCGCAGGCGATCCGTGGCTTTTCCATGATGTTCATCTTCCTGCCCATCAATGCGTTGGCACTGGGCACCCTGCCTCCGCTGGAGGTGCCCAACGCGAGTGGTCTGTTCAATCTCATGCGCAATCTGGGCGGTGCCATCGGCCTCGCCGTCTCCAACACCATGATCCTTCGACTGCAGAAGGAGAATTACGGCCAGCTGCGTGAGGGCATCACGCTCGCGAATCCGGAAACGCAACGAGCACTGGATCTCTTCGCGAGCGTGGATATGACGCGCATGCTGCCTGCACCTGAACTCAGTGGCATCGCGCGCCTGACCCAGCTTGCCTGGCGGGAGGCGGACCTGATGACCTTCAACCAGATGTTCCAGAATCTGGCGATGCTGTTCCTGATGTCGCTGATTCTGATGCCGCTGGTGCGCAAGGTGTCCCTGAATGCCGGGGGGCCTGCGCACTAGCCATGCGCGCAAGTTTCAGGCGGGAATACGCTCCACATCGTGGATGCGCGAGAAGTCCATGGATACCTCGACACCATCGCCCGGGTTGACCATATCGACGTAACGGTGGCCCCAACGGATCTCGCTCGCCTTGTAGACATGGCGAGCCTGCACCTGGCTGGAGAAATCCTCGTCATGCCCGCTGATCACCATCGCGAGCACCAGGCCGCGTGAGCGGATGCCTTCCTCATCCATGCCATGCAGCGGGCTTTTCTCGTCGATCTCGTGCTGCAAGGTCCAGGTGAGCGCGAAGATGGGGTTCTCGTCTCTCACCAGAGGGAGCCTGTAATAGCGCCGAGCACGGGCGCCGATCTCGGGCCGATCACTGATGTCTTCCGCGATCATCCAGAGCTTGGCCGAGGCATCGGACATGAAGTTGTGGCGCTTGTTCGCCGCCCGAATCATGAGCGTGCGACGGCCTTGGCTCGTGACGATGACGGCGAGGCGCGCGAAGAGCACCTGTGACTGGGGGCGCATGAAGCGCGCCATGAACAGGCCGACCATCAGGGAATAACAGATGATGCCCGTGATGATTTCAGCCGTCGCGACAATCTCGCCATAGAGGTTGCCCGGCAGGTAAGCGCCGAAAGCTGCCGTACCGAACACCCGCATGCTATAGAACATGAGATCAAGAAGCCCGGGTGGTTCCGCTCCCGTGACCGAGCCGGGGACCGCGGCGTAAAGCAGGAAGAACAGCGCCGTCATGCCCAGGTAAAAAGCCTGGCAGCCAAGAAACAGCTTGAACCAGCTGCTGGTGACGCAGTAGTGGAAAATGTCACGCGCGAGATCCCTGGGCAGACCGAATCCCGTGATGGTCACATGCCCGATGGTGACCTTGAATTTCTTGGGTGACGGCAGATTTTCGGACTCCCGCTCTTCACTGTCGCTCATGAAAAGTCTCCCGGAAACGATTTTTCGAGGCGCAGCACCTTCCCGGGATTCAGGATGCCCTGGGGATCGAGTGCATGCTTGATCGAAGCCATGAGGGACATCTCGACAGCGGATTTGTAATGTCGGGCCTCGTCACGCCGGAGTTGGCCAAGACCGTGCTCGGCGCTGATCGAGCCCTGCATCGCCATCACCCGATCATGAACGGCGCGCCGTATCGCGTCTTCGTGCAGTCCGAGAAATTCCAGGTAATGCGTTCGCCTGGCCTCTGCACTCGGGCTTCCGTCCAGGGCGGGAGGTGCCAGGTTGTAGTGCAGATTGCCGTCACCGAAATGTCCGAAGTTGATGATGCGGATGCCGGGGTATCGCTGCTCCAGCTCTGCATCCATGGCAGTGATGAATGCCGGCAGACTGGAGATCGGCAGCGCGATGTCGTGCTTCACGTGCGGGCCATCGGCTGCGGCGGCCAGGGTGATGGACTCACGCAAGCGCCAGAAAGCGGCTGACTGGGCGCCCGACTGAGCCACTAGTGCATCTTCCACCCAGCCCGCTGTGCTGGCCTGCTCCAACAGCGTCTCGAGGATCCCTCTGGCAGCGGATTCGGACTCCGGATGGGACAGCTCCATGAGAACTGAGTCCGCGGCCTGCGGGCCCATGTCCTTCCGGGTGTCGCCGATGATCTGGAGGCAGGGCCTCGCCACCTCGCCGAGATGGGCGGCAACGAGCCGCGTGCTCGTGGCAGTCATGTATTCAAAGCCTGTGAGCATCGCACCGGCATGCTGTTGGGCTGATTGCAAAAGCTCAAGCGCAGCGGCGGGTGAAGCCACCCTGGCCAGAGCAGTCGTGACAGCTGCTGGTTGGGGATACAACTTGAGCACCGCCGCCGTGATGATGCCGAGTGTTCCTTCGCTGCCTATGAAGAGATCGCGCAGGTCATAGCCGGTATTGTCCTTGCGCAGACCGCGCAGTCCTTCCCAGATTTCGCCCTGCGCCGTCACAACTTCGAGTCCCAGGCACAGCTCGCGGCTATTGCCATACCGCAGTACCGCCGTGCCGCCTGCATTGGTGGCCAGGTTGCCCCCGATGGTGGCGCTGCCCTCAGCACCCAGGCTCAAAGGGAAGAGCAGCCCCCGGGCTGCCGCCTCGGCCTGGACTTGCGCCAGTGTCATGCCGGCTTCGACGGTGAGCGTGCGATTGACGGGATCGACGGCGCGCAGCGCGCGCATGCGCCGAAGCGAGAGGATCACCTGCCGACCCGAATCATCGGGAGTCGCGCCGCCGGAGAGTCCCGTGTTGCCACCCTGGGGCACGAGGCCGATACGGTATTCACCCGCGAGGCGGACCACCGCTGCGACTTCTTCGGGGTTTGCCGGAAACACCACGGCGAGAGGCTTGCCGTGGTAACGCTTGCGCCAGTCTTCGGCATGGGGAGCCATGGTCTCCGGATGGGTAAGCACCGCCGCTTCGCCCAGCCGCGTGGTCGCCCGTACCAGAAATTCTTGTCGATTCACTCTGGAGTGTCCGGTTTTGCAAAGCTGATCTGGCGTCTGCGCTCGCGCATCGGCATCGTCAGATCTTGGTCATCTCAGTCAAGGCGTATTCATCCCATGAAACCGCGTATGACGGCAAGGTGACAGGGGAGGATCTGCGGCCGGAACAGGTGTGCGGTGCAGGGATGCACTGCCCGTGCGGCTGGGGTAACGTTCGGAAGGACTGCAAACAGGGGAACCACCATGACCGACACCGCTGCCCGCCTCGTCACCGATTTCTGCAATTCACTGATGCTGGGGGACATGGTCAAGACCTGTTCCTACCTCAGCCCCGAGGTGGTGTACCACAACATGCCTTGGGCGCCGGTAGTGGGACATGCCGAGGTGCGGAAGGTCCTCGATCCCCTGGTGCACGGGCCGGGCAATGCGCTACGCCGCATGGACATCAGCCACACGGTGAGCGATGGCGTCACCGTGATGAACGCCCGCATGGAAACCTGGGTGCGGGGTGATGTGCATGTCGACCTGCCGGTGGCCGGTGTCTTCGAGGTCCGCGACGGGCTGATCGTGCGCTGGAGCGATTACTTTGACGCCGCCGCCGTGCAGCCGCTGATGGACACGTTGAAGACCTGAGCGGAGTTCACGCCAGCCCGAGTCTTTCCATCCAGCCTGCCAGCGCCTGTTCCTGCGGCGACCCTGCGGCCCAGTTGGCATGCATGGCGGCATGGGCTTCGGGCCGGTGCTGGTTGAGCTTTACCGCACACTGGAGTTCCTTGATGCCGAGTTCAAACGCCGCGATTCCGAGCAGCATCTTCGTGGTGTAAGTCTCAGGCAGGCTGCGCCACTGGGCCGCGTACGCCGGTTCGTGGTCGGCTATCAGCATCTTGAGCAAGGCATCCTTGGCCTCCTCCCCTTCCAGCAGGCGCGCCTCGACTCGGGCGTGGACGGCCAGATAGCTCCAGGTGGGAACACGTTGCACATCGGCATACACCCTGGGTGACATGTAGGCATGCGGCCCCAGGAAACAGGCCAGCGCCGCAGGGCGGCGTTCCAGATATCCAACCAAAGGGTTGGCACGTGCGCAATGGCCCAGCAGGAGTTGCTTCCCGTCCTCCTTTACAAGGCGCAAGGGCAGGTGCGCTGAAAACGGAAAGCCGCTGTCATCCGTGGTGACGAGATTGGCGAGAGGGTGCTCGCGCATGATGGTCGCGGCATGCTCGGGATGATTGAACTGTGGGGGCAGGTACACAGGAAGGTCTCGTGCCTGGTCCGAAGTGGCGCAGTATGCCACAGAGGGAACCGGCTCTGACCCGCTTCCCTTGCGCGAAGAGCTCTGGTGCCTGTCCCCCATATTCTCAGCGGGCTTTGCTTAATCAGGAGGCGTGAATGCTTGAACTTCGTCCCAACTGCGAGTGCTGTGACAGGGACTTGCCACCAGACACAGCCGACGCCCGCATCTGCTCGTTCGAGTGCACTTTTTGTGCAAGATGCGCGGAGACTACACTGCGGGGGAAATGCCCGAACTGCGGCGGTGAACTTGTCCCCCGCCCGAGACGACCCGCAGGGAAACTGGCGCAACACCCGGCATCGACCCGGCGGGTATCGAGACCTGGTGGATGCCGCGAGGGCGGATGGCAATCTGAGTGATGATGAAGCCGGCTTGGTGTGCCCGGCCACGTCGCACTACTCCCACTCGATGGTGGCCGGCGGCTTGCCCGAGATGTCGTACACCACGCGTGACACTCCCGGCACTTCGTTGACGATGCGACGCGAGCAAACATCCAGCAGCTCGTAGGGCAGATGCGCCCAGTGCGCGGTCATGAAGTCCACGGTTTCCACCGCCCGCAGGGCAATCACCGGCGCGTAGCGGCGGCCGTCTCCGGTAACGCCCACACTCTTCACCGGCAGGAACACCGCAAAGGCCTGGCTGGTCTTCTCATACCAGCCGGCACGACGGAGCTCTTCGATGAAGATGTGATCGGCAAGTCGCAGCGTCTCTGCTGCGGCCTCCGTGACTTCGCCCAGAATCCGCACACCAAGCCCGGGCCCCGGGAAGGGGTGCCGATCGATCATCTCCTGCGGCAGACCAAGTTCGAGGCCTATCCGGCGCACCTCGTCCTTGAACAGTTCACGCAGCGGCTCCACCAGCTTCAGCTTCATGTGCGCAGGCAAGCCACCCACGTTGTGATGGCTCTTGATGACGTGCGCCTTGCCGGTCTTGCTGCCGGCGGACTCGATCACATCAGGGTATATCGTGCCCTGCGCAAGAAACTCGACATCCTGGATTCTGGCGGCTTCCTCGTCGAAGACCTCGATGAAGAGCCGCCCAATGATCTTGCGCTTTTCCTCCGGATCCGCGACACCGGCCAGCGCCGCAAAGTAACGCGGCGCCGCGTTCACGCGAATCACCCGCACGCCGAGATTTTTGGCAAACACGCGCATCACATCGTCACCCTCCTGGTGGCGAAGCAGGCCATGGTCGACGAAGACACAGGTCAACTGGTCGCCGATGGCCTTGTGCAGCAGGGCCGCGACCACCGAGGAGTCCACACCACCAGACAGACCCAGCAGCACCCGGCTGCTCCCCACCTGCGCGCGCACGCGGGCGATGGCGTCCTCGATGATATTGCCCGCTGTCCAGCGTGCATCACAGCCACAGATTTCACGCAGGAAGCGCTCGTAGATCCGCGTGCCCTGGCGGGTGTGCGTGACTTCGGGATGAAATTGCAGAGCAAAATAGCCGCGTGTTTCATCGGCCATGCCGGCGATGGGCAGATCCGGCGTGGAGGCAATGACCTTGAAACCCGACGGCAGTTCTACCACGCGATCGCCATGGCTCATCCACACATCGAGCAGGCCATGCCCTTCCGCATTCACGCGGTCCTCGATATCCCGCAGGAGTGCGCTGTGTCCACGGGCGCGGATCTCCGCATACCCGAATTCATGGACGGCGCCTGCTTCCACCCGACCACCCAGTTGGGCTGCCATGGTCTGCATGCCGTAGCAGATGCCGAGCACCGGAACGCCGCCCGCAAACACCGCCTGGGGCGCTGCTGGCGCGCCCTCTTGGGTGACGGTCTCCGGTCCACCGGAAAGGATGATGCCGGTGGGCTTGAAGGCCAGAACCTCGGCATCGCCCGCATCCCAGGGATGAATCTCGCAGTAAACGCCCAGCTCGCGCACCCGGCGCGCGATCAGCTGGGTGTATTGGGATCCAAAATCGAGGATAAGGATGCGCTGCGCGTGAATGTCGCGATCGGGCTGAGTCACGGCGCGTCAATCCACCCGGTAGTTGGGCGCTTCCTTCGTGATCTGCACGTCATGCACATGGCTCTCGCGCATGCCGGCGGCTGTCACGCGCAGGAATTCAGGGCGCGTGCGCATCTCGTGCATGTTGGCGCAGCCCGTGTAACCCATCGAGGCACGCAAGCCCCCGATCAACTGGTGGACGATGGCGCGCAAGGGTCCCTTGTAGGGCACGCGACCCTCGATGCCTTCCGGGACCAGCTTCTCGATATCGCTACCTTCCTGAAAGTAACGGTCGGACGAGCCTTGGCGTTGTGACATCGCTCCCAGCGAGCCCATGCCACGATAGGACTTGTATGAACGGCCCTGAAACAGTTCGACTTCGCCCGGCGCTTCCTCGGTGCCCGCGAACAGGCTGCCGAGCATTACCGCGTGCGCTCCCGCCACGATCACCTTGGCGACGTCACCCGAGTAGCGAATGCCGCCATCGGAGATGAGCGGGACATCCGTGCCTTCGAGGCCCTTGGCGACTTCCGAGACCGCAGTGATCTGCGGTACTCCGACACCCGTCACGATGCGGGTGGTGCAGATGGAGCCTGGACCTATGCCCACCTTGACGGCATCCGCCCCGGCCTCGACCAGCGCGCGCGCTGCCGCAGCGGTCGCGATGTTGCCGCCGATGATCTGGGTGCGCGGAAAATGCTTGCGAATCCAGCGCACCGTCTCCAGTACACCGGCGGAGTGGCCATGCGCCGTATCCACCACGATGACATCCGCGCCCGCTTCCACCAGCGCGGCCACGCGCTCATGAGTGCCAGGACCGGTGCCGACCGCCGCGCCCACACGCAGGCGCTGGTCCTCGTCCTTGCAGGCATTGGGAAATTCGTCCGCCTTCTGGATGTCCTTGACGGTGATGAGGCCCTTGAGCGCGAACTTCTCGTTCACCACCAGCACCTTCTCGATGCGATGCTTGTGCAGCAGTGAAATGACTTCCGCCTTGTCGGCGTTCTCGCGCACGGTCACCAGCCTGTCCTGCGGGGTCATCACCGCGCGCACGGGATGATCGAAACGGTTCTCGAAGCGCAGGTCACGGCTCGTGACGATGCCGACGAGTTCGCCATCGTCCACCACGGGCACGCCAGAGATGCGACGTGCGCGCGTGAGTGCCAGCACCTCACCGACGCTCATGTCGGGGTCGACCGTTATCGGGTCGCGGATGACACCCGCCTCGAATTTCTTGACCTGCGCCACCTGCAGCGCCTGATCCTCCAACGTCATGTTCTTGTGGATGATGCCGATGCCGCCTTCCTGCGCCAGGGCAATCGCCAGCCGTGCCTCGGTCACGGTGTCCATGGCGGCCGCGAGAAACGGGATTTGCAGTTCGATGGCGCGCGTGAGGCGGGTCTTCAGCTCCACTTCACGCGGCAGGACCGTGGAATGGGCGGGAATGAGCAGGACGTCATCGAAAGTCAGGCCATCGCCGGCGATACGCATGGGCGGTTCCAGTTCCAAGCGGGAGGGCCCGAAATTATAGGCTCTACGCCCGCCCGGGCGATAGCCAAGGGCACCCGGATAGCCTCTAATGCGGCCCATGCAGACAGGCTCACGTGACATCCTCAGTGTGACCCGCCTCACGCGCGCCGTGCGTGCCCTGCTGGAGGGGCATTTTGGCGCGGTCTGGGTGGAGGGCGAGATCTCCAATCTGGCACGTCCGAGCTCCGGACATCTCTACTTCACGCTGAAGGATCCCTCGGCCCAGGTGCGCTGCGCCATGTTCCGCAACCGCAATTCCCTGCTGGGTTTCACGCCCGCCAACGGCAACCAGGTGCTCATCACCGCGCGGGTTTCGATGTACGAACCGCGCGGCGAATTCCAGCTGCTGGTGGAACACATGGAGCCGGCGGGAGAGGGACTGCTCCGCCTGCGTTTCGAGGCCCTGAAGCGCAGTCTGGCGGCGGCAGGGCTCTTTGCCGAGGAGCACAAGAAGCCACTGCCCGAGCATCCGCGCGCGATCGGCGTCATCACTTCAGCCACTGGCGCGGCGCTCCGCGACATCCTGCAGGTGCTGGGGCGGCGGGCGCCGGGGATTCCGGTGGTGATCTACCCCAGTCCGGTGCAGGGCGCGGCCGCGGTGCCGGGCTTGGTGCGGGCGCTCGAGACCGCAAATCGGCGGGAGGAAGTGGAAGTACTGATCCTGGCCCGCGGCGGCGGATCACTGGAGGATCTCTGGGCCTTCAACGAGGAAGCCGTGGTGCGGGCAATCTTTGCCTCGCGGCTGCCCGTGATCTCGGGGGTCGGACATGAAATCGACTTCACGCTGAGCGATCTGGTGGCGGATCGGCGTGCCCCCACCCCCTCTGCCGCAGCCGAACTGTGTGTTCCGGACATGCGTCACCTGCTGCGCCAGCTGATCCAGTTCGAGCAACGCCTGCAGGGTCGGCTGCGCGCCACCCTCGCTCATGCCCGGCTCAATGTGACGGGACTGTCGCGGCGGCTGGTGCATCCCGGTCGCCGGATCGAGCAACACCAGCAGCGCCTGGACGAGATCGAGCGACGCTTGCCGCGAGCCATGCAAAGCGTGCTGCAAGCACGGCAGCGACGGCTTGCAGCAGCTGAAGCGCGCCTGCAGGCACGCAGTCCCGGGCCACGCCTCGCGCTGGCCGGGCAACGCCTCGAGCAGCTTCGTGCGCGCCTGCCGCGCACCCTGTCAGGCCATCTGGGAAAGCTGGCTGCGCGACTCGAGGGGCTTGGCAAAACGCTGACAGCCGTGAGTCCCCTCGCCACGCTGGAACGCGGCTATGCCATCGTCACCGACCAGCGCGGCATTATCGTCCGCGATGCGGCGACGCTGCCACTTGGCACGCGCATCGATGCCCGGGTTGCGCACGGCAGCCTCGTGTGCCGGGTGGAGGAAGTCCAGGCTGAGCCTCAGGCGCCGTAACGCAGGCGATACCAGCCGAGGCCCAGATATTCGTGCAGGGCGTTGCGCGAGAGAATCAGGGCCTCTGCCGAGGGCAGGAAATCGAAGAACGAGAGATCTTCCGCATCGAAGACCGCCCGGTAACCCATGGGCGCGGGTGTGACCTCAAAACCGGCGGCCTCGAAGGCCCGGACGGCGCGTTGCATGTGCAAGGCATGCGTGACCAGCAGGATACGTCGTGCGTCGATGAGCTTGCGGGTGTTCCGTGCGTTCTCCGCCGTGTTGCGGCTCTGTGTTTCCAGAAAATCCGGCACCACCCCCAGTGAATCCTCGAGCGCGCGGGCCATCAGCATGGCTTCCGGTGTCTCATCCGGATTGAACGCACCGCCCGTCACCACCAGTGGCAGGCCGAAACGACGCTTCAGCAACGCTGCATAACGCAGGCGCTCCAGAGTCCTCGGATGCACGGTATCCACCCCACCGAACTCGGGAGCCATGGCGTAGATTCCGCCGCCCAGGACCACCACGGCGTCGGCTTTCGGTCGCGCTCCCTGCAGGTCGAGCGGCGGGATCTGTTCCAGCGGCAGGGCGAGAAAGGTCGCAAACAGTGGTGTCGCGCACAGTGTCAGCGAGCCGAGACCCAGCCCTGCAAGCGTGCGACCCGCGCGGGGATACTTGCGCCGCAGGGTCCAGGCCCCGAACACCATGAACAAGAGACTGCCCCCGGGGGGCAGCAACAGCGCCTTCAGCACATAGGCGAAGGCAAGTTCGCTCAGGACACTGCCTCGCCTGCGGCCTGGCGATCCGCGTGATAGGAAGATCTCACCAGCGGCCCGCTCGCGACGTGCTCGAAACCGATCTCCCGGGAAAGTTCTGCCAGCGCCTCAAACTCCTCCGGCGCCACGAAGCGGGCCACCGGCAGATGGGCACGACTGGGCTGCAGGTACTGACCCAGGGTCACCCGATCACAATCATGCGCATGGAGTTCCCGCAGGACCGCCTCCACTTCGGGGATTTCCTCACCCAGCCCCAGCATCAATCCGGATTTGGTGGGCACCGCAGGCGCGAGCGCCTTGAAGCGCTGGATGAGACTGAGTGACCACGCATAGTCCGCGCCCGGGCGAACCTGTCGATAGAGCCGCGGCACGGTCTCGAGATTGTGGTTGAACACATCCGGCGGCGCGCGGAGCAGGGCATCGAGCGCGACTTCCATGCGCCCCCTGAAATCCGGCACCAGCACCTCCACCTGGATGCCCGGCTGCGCGGCTCTCACTGCCGCGACGCAGGCCGCAAAATGAGCCGCGCCACCGTCGCGAAGATCGTCCCTGTCCACCGAGGTGATGACCACATAGCGCAGGTTCATCAGGCGCACGGCTTCGGCCAGGTGAGCGGGCTCTTCCGGATCGAGTGGCAGCGGCCGTCCGTGCGCCACATCGCAGAAGGGACAGCGCCGGGTACACAGCGCACCCATGATCATGAAAGTGGCCGTGCCATGCGCGAAGCATTCGCCGAGATTGGGGCAGGAGGCTTCCTCGCACACCGTGTGCAGGGATTTCTCGCGCAGCAACTGCTTCAGTGCCAGCACCTTGGGATCGGTTGGTGCCTTGGCCCGAATCCATGCGGGCTTGCGCGGCAGCGGCCCTTCGGTGGGCAGCACTTTCACCGGAATCCTTGCAACCTTGTCCTGACCACGCTGGGCACGGGTGGGTTTGGTGATTTCCATGGGACTCTCCAATCAGCCTGTCAGGGGTGCCGGCGTGGCCGGCTCTGGGCGCGGCTCCGTGGCGGCGATGCTCGCCGGAGATTCAAACGCCGTGCGCAAGGCCTGCTCGAGCAAGCCTGCTACTTCCGCCAGTGTAGCCCGCTTGCCGAGTTGCGCGAGACTGGTCACGGCAAGCCCACTGTAACCACAGGGATTGATGCGAGCGAAAGGACTCAGATCCGGCGTCACGTTCAAGGCCAGGCCATGGTAGCTGCACTGGCGACGCACCCGCAGGCCAAGGGCCGCGATCTTGGCCTCATCCACATAAACCCCCGGCGCGCCGGCACGCCGCTGCCCTTGTAGGCCATAGTGCGCAAGCACGGCGATGATGGCCGCCTCCAACCGGCGGACCAGCTCTCGCGGCCCAAGACCGAGCCGACGCAAATCGAGCAGCACGTAGGCCACCAGCTGACCTGGACCGTGATAGGTGACCTGCCCGCCCCGATCACTCTGCACCACGGGGATATCGCCCGGCGCGAGCAGGTGCGCCGGTGAACCCGCCAATCCTTGTGTGAAAACCGGAGGATGCTCCACGAACCAGATCTCGTCGGGTGTGCCCACGTCGCGCTGGTCGGTGAACGCACGCATGGCTGCCCAGCTCTCGGTGTAATCCACCAGGCCCAGCTCGCGGGTAATGAGGGTCATCAGGATGGAGGCTCAGAGCACCATCAGGATGCGCGTGTGACTGGTGAGCTCGCGATACAGGTTGTCGAGCTGGACCTGGCTTTGAGCTTGCACGGTAACGGTGAGCGAGACATAACGGCCCTGCTTGCTTGGCCTGCGCTGCACGGCTTCGACCGGGAGCTCGGCCACATGGCGGGAGACGATCTCCACAACCAGCGCGTCGAAGTCATCCGCCGCATGTCCCATGATCTTCAGCGGGAAATCACAGGGAAATTCGAGCAGTGTCTTGCGTTCCTCGGTCATGTGCCTCGTCCGTTGTTTGCTGCTGGGACCTTTCGATCCGCGCAAGGTTTCATGCGATGTCGCCACTCGCGGCGTGAATCACACGCCTCAACGGGCGGGCCTCATCGCGCATGGCGGCCAGCACCACGGTGTCGAATCGGGACGTGAGGCGCAGCGCCTCCTCGGCCACCGCGACGGCCAGCGCCTCAAGCCGTGCATCATCCACCATGTTGATGAGCGGTATCACGCGGGCACCACCCACCCCGCGCAGGGAGCCCTCCGGGCTCGCCAGCAGCCGGGCCAGATGCAGAGGCTCGATGGTGCCGCCGGGCGCGAGGCCCGTGATCCCGGAAAACAGTCCAGGCCGATGACAGACTTTCTCATCGAGCGGCAGACCGACCGCACGAATGGAGCATACGGGGATCACAGTATCGGTCTCTGGCGGCAGGGCGGGCTCGTGCGCTGCCGGGGCCTTCAGGATGCGGTTACGCGCCCCATCCGCCTTGACGAGGCAGAGGTCAAACCGGTTTCGCGCACGGATGCGCGCCAGCTGGGCAAAGGATACGCCCTCCAGCCGCCCCGGCAGGGTACAGGGCTTGGCGAAGAAGACCCTGCGTTCCTGTTGTAGCCGTGCAGCCACCTCGTCTTCCAGTGTCGCCTCGTCGGCAATGACGCCATGGCGGGAATGCGCTGTCGAGAAGCGTTCGATATGGGCGGTGGCGGTCAGCCCCACACGCCCGCGGTGAGCCGCGGCCAGCCGATAGAGCGTGCTCTTCTTCCCGCCCGCACCAACGCAGCAGACCAGCCCCTGCGTGGCGCCCAACACCGTCAGGAGCTCAAGGTCCGACTCATCCGCTCCAGGGTTCACGGCAGAGTCACTCACCGGGCGGCTGACCTGCGGCACTTCGCGGCAGCAGGCCCGGCCGCATGTGCACCACCAATCGGGCCATGCCCGGCCTCGGGATCATCTCCGACCTCGGCAAGGCGAGCACGCAGACCGACGCCGGCACCATCACGACATTCACCACAGCCTCCTCGCCAAGCAGGTAGATAAGCGCTTCCTCCAGGCCGGGATTGTGCCCCACGAGCATCTGCCTCCGCGGATCGCCCAGCAGGCTCTCGAGCACGACATCCCGCTCGGCCAGGTAGAGCGCGGGTTCCCACTCGACAGAAAGCGCCTGATCCGCACAGGCGGCAGCGATGGCTTCGCTGGTCGCGCGGGTTCGCTTCGCGGGTGAGCTCACGATCACGTCGGGCAACAGTGCGGAGCTGGCCAGCCAGTGGGCGATGGCTTTGGCCTCCCGATTCCCCTGGGCTGAGAGTCGGCGATCGAAGTCGCGTTCACCCGGCGCCTGGGCCAGAGCCGTGGCGTGCCGCATGATGATCACCTGCCGGGTATCCTGCATGCCCATTCCATTACCGTTGCGTTGCCGGGTCAGCTTGCGCGTGCCCCTGCGCAATCGTAAATCCAGGGCGCTTGGCTTGCACGTTCAGAGCCATGCGCAACCGTGGCGGTTTCGGGGCCAAGGGTGGCAGGGTAGTATCCCCGCCCGTGTCTCATGCACTCGAAATCCAGGGCCTCACCAAGGTTTACGCCAACGGCAAGACCGCGCTGGGCGGTATCGACCTGACCGTCGAGGACGGCGATTTCTTCGCACTGCTGGGCCCCAACGGTGCAGGCAAATCGACCGTCATCGGCATCCTGACGTCCCTGGTCCGCAAATCCGGTGGCTTGGTGCGCGTGTTTGGCTGCGATATCGACGAGGATTTTGCGCGCGCCAAATCCTTTCTTGGAGTGGTGCCACAGGATTTCAATTTCTCCCAGTTCGAAACCGTGTGGGAGATAGTCATCAACCAGGCGGGTTTCTACGGCATCTCGCCCGTCCTGGCGGCCTCCCGCGCTGAAAAATATCTAACCCTTCTCAGCCTGTGGACTCGCCGCCATGACCGTGCCCGCACGCTCTCCGGCGGCATGAAGCGCCGCCTGATGGTGGCTCGCGCACTGCTGCATGAACCCAGACTGCTGATTCTGGATGAACCGACCGCCGGCGTGGATATCGAGGTGCGTCGTTCGATGTGGGATTTCCTCGCCCAGCTGAACCGTGAGGGCACCACTGTCATCCTCACCACCCACTATCTCGAGGAAGCGGAGCGGCTCTGCCGCAATATCGCCATCATCGATCACGGACGCATCATCGAGCGCGCCACGATGAAGGGCCTGCTTGCCAGCCTGCATGCCGAAACCTTCGTGCTCGATCTGGCGTGCCCCTTGAGGGATCTGCCGCGGTTGCCGGACTTCGCACTCCAGCGGATCGATGAGCACACGCTGGAAGTGACGGTCGATCAGGCCCAGTCGCTCAATCAGCTCTTCACGCGCCTGTCGGAGGTTGGTATCCAGGTCTCCAGCCTGCGCAACAAGAGCAACCGGCTGGAGGAACTGTTCGTGAATCTCGTCCAGGAACGACCTGAGGGAGAGCAGGGATGAATCCCGGCGCTCCGGCGCGGCATCCTTGGGTTGCCTTCCGCACGCTGGTGCGCAAGGAGCTCTATCGTTTTCTGCGCATCTGGGTCCAGACCCTGGTCCCGCCCGCCATCACCATGGGCCTGTACTTCGTGATCTTCGGCAATCTCATCGGTTCACGCATCGGCACGATGGACGGCTTTCCCTACATGCAGTACATCGCACCCGGCATCATCATGATGTCGGTGATCACCAGCTCCTACGCCAACGTGGTGTCGTCACTCTTCAGTGCCAAATTCCAGCGCTTCGTGGAAGAGATTCTGGTGTCACCGATGCCGGACATCATGATCATCACAGGTTATGTCGCCGGTGGCGTGATGCGGGGATTGATGGTGGGCGCCGTCGTCACGGCGGTGGCCTTGTGTTTTACCAATCTCCACGTGGCCTCGCCGCTGCTGACCCTTTGCGTAGTGCTGCTGACCGCTACCCTTTTTTCCCTCGCGGGCTATATCAATGCACTGTTTGCGCGGAAATTCGACGACATTTCGATCGTCCCCACCTTCATTCTCACACCGCTGACCTATCTTGGAGGGGTCTTCTACTCCATCGACCTGCTGCCGCCTTTCTGGGAGAGGCTGTCACTCGCCAATCCGGTGTTCTACATGGTCAACGCATTTCGCGAGGGTATGCTCGGGAAGAGCGACGTCGCTCCAGAGACCGCGCTGGCCGTGATCGCAGGCGGCATAGTGGTGCTGTTCGGCGTCTGTGTGATCCTGATGCGACGGGGAACTGGACTCAGGAACTGAGGGCAATGCACGGGGGCCACTGCGGGCCGCGCCGGGGCAGGGTCAGGCTGAGGCTGCCAGCTCCTTCTGTTTGAAGGCTTCGTAGCGCTGCATCACACGCCGATAGACAGGACCGGGCGCGCCCTGCCCCACTGGCAGCCCGTCAAGAGTCGCCACCGGGACGAGATCACGCGTGGAACTCGTGAGCCAGATTTCATCTGCGGCCATCACTTCGGCGCGCGTGATCGGTGTTTCCTGTACCGCGTCCGCGGTTCCGGCAAGCGCCTCGACCAGAGTATCGCGGGTGATACCCGGCAGGATGTGGCCTGAATGGGGCGGTGTGCGGATGATGCCCCCGATGACCGCAAAGACATTGCTGGAAGCCCCTTCGGTCAGCAGATCGTCCCTGAACATCAATGCCTCGTAGGCTCCCGCCGCCACCGCCGCCGTGCGCGCCATCACGTTTGGCAGCAGGGCGATGGCCTTGATGTCGCAGCGCTGCCAGCGTATGTCCACCATGCTGGCGACGGCGACCGGCTGAATCTCCGTGTGTGTCGGCATGGGCGAGACCATGGCAAACAGCGTTGGCTGGCAGTCCTTGGGAGCCGCATGGTTGCGGGGCGCCACACCGCGCGTGATCTGCACGTAGACCGAGAGATCGCGGAAGGGATTGCGCTCGATGAGAGTGGCAATCAGCCTCGACCAGGCCTCCGGATTGAGCGGATCGCGGATCCCTGTGGCCTCCAGGCTGCGGGCGAGTCGCAAGAGATGTGGCTTGAGCCGGAAGGGTCGCCCACCGAAAACCGGAATCACCTCGTAGACGCCGTCACCAAAGATGAAGCCCCTGTCCAGGACAGGGACGCGGGCTTCTTCCAAGGGCAGGAACTCACCGTTGAGATAGCAGACTGTCGACACGGCAGCAGGCCCCTATTCCATCATCAACTTGACGGAATCCATGGCGCGCTTGGCCCACGACCCTTCCGGAACCGCCGAAAGTGTCACCAGCGGCAAGGTTCGTACAGGCTTGTCCTTGTAACTCACCACCATCTCCCCTACTTCCTGACCCTCGGCCAAGGGCGCAATCAAGGGTTTGTGCAATTCTGCCACCGCTTTCAGGCTATCCCCGAGATCCGCACGGGGTAGCAGCATGTCCAGATTTTCAGCCAGGCCTACCTGCACCTCGTCAAGCTCACCCTGCCAGACCTTGCCGGTGGTGATGGGCGCCTTGGCTGCATAAAGCCTCCGGCTCTCATAAAACCGAAAGCCGTAGTTGAGCAGTGCCTGGCTCGCCTGGGTTCGCTCACCATCAGACCCGGCGCCCATCACGACCGAGACAAGGCGCATGCCGTCGCGTACGGCCGATGCGACCAGGCAATAGCCTGCAGCTTCGGTGTAGCCAGTCTTCATCCCGTCCACGCTGGGATCACGCCCGAGCAGGCCATTGCGATTGCGCTGGGTGATCCCGTTGAAGGTGTACTCGGGCTCGGAAAAGATTTTGTAGGTGTCGGGGAATTCGGCGACCAGTGCTCTTGCCAGCAGGGCCATGTCGCGAGCGGTCGTGTAAGTGCCGGGATTGGGCAGGCCGGTGCTGTTCGCAAAGCTTGAGGACTTCATGCCGAGCCGGGCGGCGTGTTCGTTCATGACCGAGGCGAAAACTTCCTCGGTGCCGGACAGGTGCTCGGCCAGTGCCACGCTGGCATCGTTGCCGGACTGGATGATGTCCCCGTGCAACAGCTCATCCACGGACACCTGCTTGCCCACCTCGATGAACATCCGCGAACCTTCCTGTTTCCAGGCGTACTCGCTGACCACCGGTCGATCGTCGAGCTTGATGAGACCCTTTGAGAGGCCGTCGGCCACGGTGTACACGGTCATGATCTTGGTCAGGCTCGCGGGCTCGACCTGCGTGTCCGCATTTGACTCGGCGATCACCTCGCCCGTCGTGAAATCCATCAGGAGATAGGACTTCACGGGTAATTCCGGCGCGGCCGGAATCCCCTCGAAATCCACCGCCATTGTCATCAGCGCGGCACCCATCATCGCCACGCCCAACGCCCATCTGACCATCAAAACTCGCATGCTTGCCTCAGTCGTTCACGAAATGATGCCCGGCGATACCGAGATTCTGCAGCGTCGCAACCGTGCGGTCAGCATGCTGCGCATCCTGGATGGGTCCAAGCTGTACCTTGTATACGCGAGGACCTTCGGGTGGATCGATGAGAATCCGCACCTCCGGGCCAAAAACGGGATTCAGGCGGGATTTGAGTCGCTCGGCATTCTCCAGCGTGCCGAAGGCACCCACCTGCACGTACATCTTCGCCAGCGGCTCCGCCAAGACGACGCCGGTGGCGGCCCCAGTATCCGTCGCAGGCTCCAGCGCGCGCACTTCCACCCGGGCCGTGCCTGGCTTCACCACATCAAGCGCAAGCGCGGCGGCATAGGACAGATCAATGATGCGGTCATCCTTGAAAGGTCCGCGGTCGTTCACGCGCAGGGTGGTCTTGCGACCATTCTCGAGGTTCGTCACTTCCACCCAGGTTGGCAGCGGAAGGAGTTTGTGCGCCCCCGTCATCTGGTACATGTCGTAGGTTTCACGCGTTGACGTGAGCTTGCCGTGGAAATCCGGCCCATACCAAGAGGCGATGCCTTGCTCGCGGTAGCCCCTGGCGGATTTCATGGGGTAGTAGCGCTTGCCCATCACGTCGTAGAACTCTGGGTTGCCATATCGTGAGAGTCCTTCGGGACCCGGTGCCGTAACGGAGCCGCCGCTCCCGGTGGGCAAGGGAATGGTCTGGACCGGCGTCGGTTCCCGCTGGAGAAATCCGCAGGCGGTCAAGTGCACCAGTGCGCACGCCAGCGTCACGCGCGCCAGCAGTCGAGTGCACTGGTGCGCAGTCAGGCTCAACGCGCCCCACCCTCCCGTACGCGCCTGATTTCCTCGGCGAGCTGGAACACCGCGAGTGCGTACTTGGGGCTACGGTTGTAGCGCGTGATGACGTAGAAATTCTGGAAACCCAGCCAGTATTCGTTGTTCTGGGGTTGCTCATAGGTCAGCAATACTGCGGGAGACTCCGGTGTCGCCGTACCATCGGGCTTCACACCGAGTGCAGCGAGCTCGGCCAAGGTCTGTTTCAATTCCACCGTCTGGCTGACGGCTCCTGCATTGCCTGCGGATTCCAGTGCGCGATAGGCGATGGGTTTCCCTGCCTCCCAGCCGTGCACCTTGAGGTAGTTGGCAACGCTGCCGATGGCGTCGCGAGGCGAAGCCCAGATGTCCCGCTTGCCATCCCCATCAAAATCCACTGCATAGGCGCGAAAGCTGCTCGGCATGAACTGTGGAATTCCCATGGCGCCGGCGTAGGAGCCTTTGAGCGTGGTGGGGTCAACACCCTCCTCCCGCGCAAGCAGCAGGAAGTTCCGAAGCTCGCCCCGGAAAAATGGCGCGCGTGGGGGGTAATGGAAAGCAAGTGTGCCGAGCGAGTCGAGCACCTTGTAGCTGCCAGCGTGGTGTCCGTAGGCCGTCTCCACCCCGATGATGGAGACGATGATCTCGGCTGGGACACCGGATTGCAGTGATGCAGCGGCCAAGGCGTCGGCGTGGCTGGCCCAGAAACGGGTGCCGCCCTGGATGCGCTGATCGGTAATGAAGATCGGCCGATACACATGCCACGGTTTGTATTCCGCCGGCTTGGAGATCGCGGCCAGCACGCTGTCCAACCGGTTCGCCTGTCCCAGCAGACCACGTAGCGCGGCAGGTTCGAACGCATGTTCACGGGACATCTCGGCCACAAAGCCGTCGATCTCGGTCTGATCGAGTCCGGCGGCCGCGGTGGCTGACAAGTGCAGGGCGAGACAACTGGCCCAGAGGATGCGGGTAATCAAGTGAACAGGCTCCTGGCAGACATAAGATGGTGGGGCCCCCAAGGCCGCCCAAACCTCATCAAGAGTCTACAATAAAGCGCCGATGAGTTTGAATCGACATGAGAATTCCCAAACCCATCATCAAGGTGACAAGTGATGTCCCACCATAGCTGACCAGTGGCAGGGGCACACCGACGACCGGTAGCTGGCCGATCACCATGCTCATGTTGACGAAGATGTAGAAAAAGAAGGTGAGACTGAGGCTGGCGGCGATGATGCGGCCGAAACCCTCCTGCGCCCCGGCCGCAATCTGGACACCCCTGGCCAGCACCAGCGAGTAGGCGGCCAGCATCACAAGCACTCCCAAAAGCCCGAATTCCTCGCAATAGACTGCAAAGATAAAGTCGGTTGCGCGTTCCGGCAAAAACTCCAGATGGGACTGCGTGCCGTTAAGCCAGCCCTTTCCCGACCAGCCACCGGAACCCACTGCGATCATCGACTGGATGATGTGATAGCCCGTGCCCAACGGATCCTGGGTGGGATCGAGAAGGGTCAGCACGCGCTGGCGCTGGTATTCGTGCATGGCATACCAGCCTATTGGGGCGAGCGCGGCGACGGCGCAGGCCGCGGCAGCCACCCAGCGCCATCCCAGCCCCGCGAAGAACAACACCAGCAGTCCGGGCACCATGATGAGAATGGCAGTGCCCAGATCGGGCTGCTCCATCACGAGGCCCGCGGGAATCAGGATCCCGACCAGCGCCACAGCGACCACCGGCACACTGGGCGGCAGGAGCTTGTCATTGAGAAACCAGGCAACGGTGAGCGGCACTGCCAGTTTCATGATCTCGGACGGCTGGAAGCGGATGAAACCGAGGTCCAGCCATCGTTGGGATCCGCGCCCGGTACCTGCCACCGCCACTACCAGCAACAGGCACACGCCCAAAAGATAGAACATCGGTGCCCAGCGGGCTAACTGGGCCGGACTGAATTGGGCAATTGCGCACATGGCGCCCAGGCCCAACAGCATGCGCAAACCTTGGCGCAGGACCACCTCTGTCGATTCCCCGGAAGCGCTGTAGAGCACCAGCAAGCCCAGCGCACAGAGAAGCAGTGTCCCGCCAAGCATGGCACCGTCGAGATGCAGGCGCGCGAGCAGATCGCGTTCGCTAGCCGTTTGCATCACCTTGTCCCAAGGTTGCGAAGTAATAATCGAGCAACTGGCGGGCAATGGGCGCCGCGGTCTTGCTGCCGCTCTCGCCGTTCTCGACGATGATGCCTAGCGCAATTTCAGGCTGGTTGATTGGTGCGAAGGCAATGAAAAGCGCATGGTCTCGCAGATGCTTTGCCACGTCCTCGTTGCGCACGGTTCTGTCCTGCGCAATCCTGAACAGCTGCGCGGTACCGGTCTTGCCGACGTATTCGTAAGCCGCCCCCTTGCCGGTGGCGCGGGCAGTACCGGTGGGCCCGTTCACAACCTGTCGCATGCCCTCGATCGCGTGTTCCCACTGGGCTGGATCTTTCAGCATCACCGCGCCACGCCGAAAGGGCGCGATGGATTCCACCTCGCGTGTGGTGGCGTCTTCGAGATTTGCCACCACATGCGGCGTCATCACCTCGCCCCGGTTGGCAAGCACCGCAGCCATGTGCGCAAGCTGCAGGGGGGTGGAGAGCATGAAACCTTGTCCGATGCCGTTGATCAGCGTTTCACCTGGATACCAGGGGAGTTTGCGCGCACGCTGTTTCCATTCCCGTGAAGGCAGCAAGCCGGCAAGTTCTCCCGGCAAATCGATGCCGGTGAGCCCACCCAGTCCAAACTGGCCGAGCATTTCATGCATGCGATCAATACCGAGATCGCGCGCCAGATCGTAGTAGTACACATCACAGGATTCGGCGATCGAGCGCGCAAGGTCCACCGAGCCATGTCCGGTCTTCTGCCAGCATCGGTACTTGTGCGTATGACCGGGCAAACGCATCCACCCCGGACAGTAACTGCTGTCCCCGGGTTGGCGATGACCATAGTGCAGACCGGCAATGGCCATCGCAGGCTTGATCGTCGAACCCGGGGGATACAGGCCCTGTAATGCGCGATTGAACAGCGGCCGGTCGGGGGAATCACGCCACTCCGAGTACATGGCCGTGCTTATGCCATTCACGAACTGGTTGGGATCGAAGGCCGGATTGCTGACAAAGGCGAGTACCGCGCCTGTGGTTGGTTCCAGCGCCACAATAGCGCCGCGCTGCCCTGCCAGCGCTGCGGCAGCCACCGCCTGTAGTCCAGTGTCCACAGTGAGGTGTACATCCTTGCCGGCAACCGGGGCTACTCGATCGACCACGCGCAGGATGCGTCCCTGGGCATTGACTTCAACGCTCTGATATCCGGCCTTGCCATGGAGAGTCTCTTCCCTCGCTTTCTCCACGCCTTCCTTGCCGATGTGGGTGGTGCCGCTGTAGTCGGAGACATCGATGCGCTGCAGCTCCTCCTGATTGATTCGGCCGACATAGCCAATCAGATGCGCGAACTGGGACCCGAGCGGATAGTAACGGGTGAGCCGCGCCTTGATCTCAAAGCCCGGGAAGCGATGGCGGTTCACCGCGAACATCGCGACTTCTTCCTCGCTCAGATTGCTTTTGAGGGTAACGTTGTCGAACCGCCGTTTCTGGCGCATCTCTTTTTCAAAGCGCTCGAGGGTTCCCTCCTCGAGGTCGATCACCTTGCGGATGTCGAGGAGGGCACGAGGGAGATCCCGCGTCTGTTCCGGTACGACCTCGAGCGCGAACGAGGCCCGGTTGTCGGCGAGCAATACACCCTCTCGGCTGTAAATGAGCCCACGCGTGGGGGGAATGGGCAGCAGTCGCAGACGATTCTCCTGCGAAAGGGTGGTGTAGTGCTCATGATTGGCCAGTTGCAGCCAGACCAGTCGCGCCACGAGGACTGATGAAAGCGCGCCCATGGCTGCAATGCCCAGCCAGAGGCGCCGGTTGAACATCCCGAGATCGCGCTTGTGGGCGCCAAACTGCCCCTCCCCACCGAGGAGAATCGACCACCAGCTGCGACGATTCCAGGGCATCGGCTCGGCAGGGCTCAGGCCGCGGCCTTGCGGCGAAGATCACGCAACACGACGAACAGCCAGGGCCAGAGGGCGGCACTGGTGAGCGCGCCGAACAGGAATGACAGGGGGTAGAGCCGCGAACCCATGGTGTTGTAGATGACGAGCATCCACGCCTCATGAAGAAGCACCAGCAGTCCCACCAGCATCGCCTGCTGTACAGGCGGGAAGACCCGGATGCGCTGATGGTATCGAATGGCAATGAAGGCGATGAAGGCAAGACCCAGCGCATGCTGTCCCAACAAGGAACCGTGCATGACATCCAGCAGAATCCCCACAGACCAGGCACCAAGCACACCGACCCGCTCTGGCAGTGCAATGCACCAGTAAAAAAGCGTCAATGGAACCCAGGCTGGCCGCCAAGGATTGATCGCATCAGGCAAAGGCACACCGGTGAGGAGGAAGGCAACCCCAAGGCTCAACAGCACCACCACCAGCCAGCGCAGATCGCGTGGATTCATGGGTTGCCGTTCGGCGATGCCACCGCCCCGCCCTGCCCCGCGACAGGTTTCGGCCACACCAGCAGAACCTCGCGCACACGTCCGATGTGCGCTGCCGGCCGCACGCTGATTTCCGCGAACGCCGCGCTGGTCTCGAGATTGACGGAAACCACCTCACCCACCGGATAGCCGGCGGGAAAGCGGTGATCAAGGCCGGAGCTGACGACGAGATCACCGCTCTTCACATCGGAATTGTTGGGCACGAAACTGAGTGAGAGAAGATCCCCGGTGTCGTCGCCCAAGGCCAGCGCTCGCAAGCCATTGCGATTGATCTGCACTGGAATGGCATGCCGCGGATCGGTCAACAGGATGGCTGCACTTACGTAGCGGCTGACTTCGACTATCTGACCGAGAATCCCGTTTGCATCCGCGATGGGCTGCCCTACATACACGTGGTGCTGGCTGCCTTTGTTGATCACTATCTGACGCTTGGTGGCGTTGGTCTCTATGGCAAGGACCTCCGCCACCACCACCTCTTCGCCAAGTTCAGGAGAGGATTCCAGAAGGGCCCTCAGACGGATGTTTTCCTTTTGCAGGGCCTCGAAACGTTGCGCACGACTGCGCAGCAGGAGGTTCTCTTCGCGCAGTGCCTTGTTCTCGTTGAGCAGTGCGCCGCGCGACGAAAACGACTCCGCGATTGCGTCCACTGCCCGCACGGGCAGGCTCACCAGGAACTGGAGCGGATAGACCACCACCCCCAGTGCTGCGCGCAAGCTCGCCAGATGCTGTTGGCGATAGTCGACCGACAGCAGAAGGAACGACAGCACCACACAGGTGATGAAGCGCGTGGTGGCCGAGGGTCCATCGATGAACAGGGTTTTGATGGCAGGGCTCTCCAGTGCGCGCGAGTGCTCAGGGCCTATTCGAGGGCAAGGATCTCTGGACCATATTCCTCGATCATCTCCAGCACACGTCCGCCACCACGCGCGACGCAGGTGAGAGGATCGTCTGCCACGATCACAGGCAGTCCGGTCTCTTCCATCAGCAGTCTGTCGAGGTCGCGCAGCAGCGCGCCACCGCCGGTCAGCACCATGCCCCGCTCAGCCACGTCGGAGCCGAGTTCCGGTGGAGTCTTCTCCAATGCGGTCTTGACCGCCTGCACGATGCCGGCGAGCGGCTCCTGCAAGGCTTCGAGGATTTCGTTGCTGTTCAGCGTGAAACTGCGCGGCAGCCCCTCGGCGAGGTTGCGGCCCTTGATTTCGATTTCCCGCAGATCGTTGCTGGGATAGGCGCAGCCGATTTCGTGCTTGATGCGCTCGGCAGTGGCATCCCCGATGAGGCTGCCGTAATTGCGGCGCACGTAGTTGACGATGGCATCGTCGAAGCGATCGCCACCGATGCGGACCGAGTCTGAATAGACGATGCCGTTCAAGGAGATGATGGCGACCTCGGTGGTGCCTCCACCGATATCCAGCACCATGGAGCCTCGCGCATCGCTCACCGGCATGCCGGCGCCGATCGCCGCGGACATTGGCTCCTCGATGAGATGCACTTCGCGGGCGCCAGCGCCCTCCGCGGATTCCTTGATGGCACGACGCTCCACCTGGGTCGAACCGCAGGGCACGCAGATCAACACCCTCGGGCTGGGTTTGAAAATCGAATTGCCGTGAACCTTCCGGATGAAGTGCTGCAGCATCTTTTCGGTCACGGTGAAGTTGGCGATAACGCCATCCTTCAGGGGGCGAATGGCTTCGATGTGGCCAGGAGTTCGGCCGAGCATGCGCTTGGCCTCGATACCGACGGCGGCAATCTGCTGCGAACCGCTGTCCTTGCCGCGTCGAATCGCCACGACCGAGGGCTCGTTGAGGACGATACCGCGGCCTCGGACAAAAATGAGGGTGTTGGCGGTTCCCAGGTCGATCGACAGATCATTGGAAAACACGCCCCGCAACAATTTGAACATCTGCTCAGTCCTCTGACCTGGATTTGCCTGCTATTGGTGGCGGTGCACAGATACGCGCATTCGATGGTGGGAAGGTCGGCCCGCCGATCCGGGATGATCGTGATAAACTTCTGGCGCTTGCGCAGGCTGACCGGGAGGTTGCCGGGAGAGCATCGAATGAGTGGCGGGCGTGCTTGAAACCGCCTCGTAATTTAACAGCGGGGCTGGCGTTCGGCAAGCTGGTCACTCTCGTGAAAATCCTTTCCTGATCAACAGATAAGAACCACACCCCATGCTTGAAGAAGCCCAGGTGCAGACGCTTGCCCGCTTGGCGAGAATTGCGGTCGAGCCTGCCGAGATCCCCGCCCTCGCGGCCCAGCTGTCGCGCATCCTCAGCCTGGTGGAGGCGATGGAGGCAGTGGACACCCAGGGTGTCGAGCCTCTTGCCCATCCTCTGGAACCAGTGCCACGCCGACGCCCGGACAGCGTGACGGAAACCGACCAGCGCGCGCAATTCGCAGCCATTGCGCCCGCCATGGCTGAGGGCTACTACCTCGTGCCGCGGGTCATAGAATGAGCGGGCAAAGCTACCCACCGACCGTGGCCGGCCTCAGCGCGGGGCTCGCACGGGGTGAGTTCTCCAGCCGCGATCTTGTGGCCGATTGCCTCAACCGCATTGCGCATCATGATTCGGCACTGAACAGTTTCATCACCGTCGTTGCGGACCATGCCCTGGCCGCGGCGGACCGCGCCGACGCCAGACGGCGCACTGGCGAGGCCGGCCCGCTCACCGGCATCCCCTATGCCAACAAGGATATCTTCTGCACCGAAGGCATACGCACGACCTGTGCTTCCCGCATGCTCGACAACTTCATTGCGCCCTACGACGCTACCGTCGTTTCCCGCCTTGCCGAGGCTGGAATGGTCATGGTCGGCAAGACCAACATGGATGAATTCGCCATGGGCTCCTCCAATGAGACGAGTTTCCACGGGCCTTGCCGCAATCCGTGGGATGTTTCGCGCGTGCCCGGCGGCTCATCCGGCGGGTCGGCCAGCGCCGTTGCCGCACGTCTCGTACCCTTTGCAACTGGCACGGACACCGGGGGCTCAATCCGGCTGCCTGCGGCCTACTGCGGCATCAGTGGACTCAAGCCAACCTACGGCCGAATTTCGCGCTACGGCATGGTGGCCTTCGCCTCGAGTCTGGATCAGGCGGGCCCCATGGCCCTTTCGGCCGAAGATCTGGCGCTGACCCTGAATGCCATGTGCGGGCCCGACCCGCGTGACGGGACTTCCGCCGACGTTCCCATGGAAGATTTCTCGCGAAGTCTGGCAGAGCCTCTTGACGGTCTGCGGATCGGACTGCCCGGGGAGTTTTTCGATGCTTCCCTGAGCCCATCGATCGCCGCGCCCCTGCAGACAGCCATCCGGGTGCTCGAACAACTGGGTGCCCGCTGTGTGGATCTCAGCCTGCCGACGACCCGTCATGCCATTCCTGCCTACTACATCATTGCCTCGGCAGAATGCTCATCCAATCTGTCGCGCTATGATGGCGTGCGCTTCGGTCATCGCTGTGACGCCCCGCGGGATCTGGGTGATCTCTATGCGCGCTCCCGCGCCGAGGGCTTTGGCGCGGAGGTGAAGCGGCGCATCCTGATGGGCACCTATGCGCTATCCACGGGTTACTACGATGCCTACTACGCCAAAGCGCAGCAACTGCGCCGGCTCATCCGTGATGATTTCATCCGTGCCTTTGCCGAAGTGGACGTAATCGTGGCGCCAACGGCTCCGGGCACAGCGTTCGGCGTAGGGCAGAAAACGGCCGATCCGGTCGAGATGTATCTCTCCGACATCTACACCACGGCCGTGAATCTCGCGGGCCTGCCTGCCCTGTCTATTCCCGCGGGCTTCGTGGACGGCTTGCCGATCGGCTTGCAGATCATCGGCCGACACTTCGATGAAGCCACGCTGCTTAAAGTTGCCCACCGGTTCCAGCTGGAGACCGACTGGCACCAACACGCTCCGACTCTCAAGGACTGAACATGCCCCGTTGGCAACCGGTTATCGGCCTCGAAATCCACGTGCAGCTCTCGACCGAGAGCAAGATATTCTCGGGCGCCTCTACCGCCTATGGCGCCGACCCCAACAGTCAGGCCTGTGCGGTGGACCTCGGCCTTCCCGGCGTGCTGCCGGTACTCAATGAACGTGCCGTGGCCCTCGCAATCCGCTTTGGACTCGCCATCGGGGCCCAAATCGCCGAGCGCTCGGTGTTCGCACGCAAGAACTACTTCTATCCCGATCTTCCCAAGGGCTATCAGATCAGTCAGTACGATGAACCCATCGTGAGCAACGGCCGTCTGTGCCTGACTTTGCCCAATGGCGAAGAAAAGGAAGTCCGTATCCTGCGCGCGCACCTGGAAGAAGATGCAGGCAAATCGGTTCACGACCTGTTCCCCGGACAGTCCGGCATTGACCTCAATCGCGCAGGGACCCCATTGCTCGAAGTCGTGACCGAGCCCGACCTTTCCTCGGCAGCCGAGGCCGTGCAGTACATGCGAACCCTGCACACGCTGGTGCGCTTCATCGGCATCTGTGATGGCAACATGCAGGAGGGGTCTTTCCGCTGCGATGCCAATGTTTCGGTGAAACCGGCGGATTCCCCGGTGCTCGGTACGCGCGCCGAGATCAAGAACCTCAATTCCTTCCGGTTCGTGGAACGTGCGATAAACCACGAAATCGAGCGTCAGATCGAACTGCTTGAAAGCGGTGGAAAGGTGGTACAGGAAACCCGTCTCTACGATCCGGACCGGGATGAAACCCGCAGCATGCGCAGCAAGGAAGATGCGCATGACTACCGCTACTTTCCTGATCCAGACCTGCTTCCGATAGTCATCTCCCAGGATGAAATCGACGCCGCGCGCGCCGAGCTGCCTGAACTTCCGCAACAGCGCGAAGCACGCTACCTGCGTGAGCTCGGTCTCAACCGAGAAGAAGCCGAGGCATTGAGCAGCGAGTTGCCGGTAGCTGAATATTTCGAGGCACTCGCCGCGCGCTGTGGCGACGCCAGACAGGCTGCAAACTGGGTCAGTGGTGAGGTCTTCGCGGCCCTCAACCGGGACGCGATTCCGTTCGGTGCGATACGGGTATCATCCGAGCGCCTCGCGGGCCTGCTGGCCCGCATCAAGGACCAGACGGTATCCAACAGCATGGCCAAGCAGATATTCGAGGCCATGTGGCAAGGTCCGGAAGATGCCGACACCATCATCGAAGCCCGAGGCCTGCGACAGGTCACCGACAGCGGCGAGATCGAAGCCCTGGTGGACGCCGTGATCGGCGAGAATCCCGATCAGGTAGCCCAATACCGGTCCGGCAAGGACAAGGTATTCGGATTTTTCGTGGGGCAGGTCATGAAGCGTTCAAAAGGCAAGGCCAATCCGCAGACGGTGAACGATCTCGTGGCCAACAAATTGAAGGGCTGAGATTCAAAGGCCCCCAAACGCAGAACGCCTCCGAAGAGGCGTTCTGTGCAGGCCACCTGAGCTCCTTACTCAGCCGCGGCGGTCTCCGGGCGGTCCAGCAGCTCGACAATGGCCATGGGCGCATTGTCACCCGGCCGATAGCCACACTTCAGGATGCGCAAGTAACCGCCCGGGCGCTTCAGGAAACGCGGCCCGAGCTGATTGAAGAGCTTGGTCACAGCGTCGCGATCGCGCAGGCGATTGAACGCCAGGCGTCGATTGGCCACGGAATCAGACTTGGCCAGCGTGATCAAGGGCTCCGCTTCACGCCGCAGCTCCTTGGCCTTGGGCAAGGTGGTACGGATCACTTCATGCTGGATGAGCGACGCAGCCATGTTACGGAACATCGCCTTGCGGTGAGAGCTGGTGCGCCCGAGATGGCGGCCTGCGTTCTGGTGTCTCATATCGTTTTTCCTTCTGCCCGCATCAAGCGGTCAAGTTCAACCCGCCGCCCGGTCGTGGTCATAAAGACCCTTGGGCGGCCAATTTTCGAGGCGCATTCCCAGTGACAGGCCACGCGCAGCAAGTACGTCCTTGATTTCGGTCAGGGACTTCTTGCCCAAGTTGGGCGTCTTGAGCAACTCCACTTCGGTGCGCTGGATCAGGTCACCTATGTAATAAATGCTCTCGGCCTTGAGGCAGTTGGCGGAACGCACTGTCAATTCCAGATCGTCGATGGAGCGCAGGAGAATTGGATCAATCGGCTCATCGCCCTTACGGGAGGGCTCGGCCTGCTGCTCCCCGCTCAGGTCCACGAACACCGCCAGCTGGCTACGCAGGATGCCGGCTGCTTCACGCACGGCGTACTCCGGGTCGATCGTGCCGTTGGTTTCGATGGTGATGATGAGCTTGTCGAGGTCTGTCTGCTGCTCCACGCGTGCCGCTTGCACCTCGTAGGCAACGCGACGCACGGGGCTGAACGACGCATCCAGGCGCAGGCGCCCGATCGTGGTGTCCGCCTCTTCGCTCGGACCCTCGCGCACGATGGCCGGGCGGTAGCCTCTGCCACGAGCAACCTTCAAGGTCATGTTGAGTTGGCCATTGGCACCCAGCGTCGCGATATGAAAACCGGGCTCTATCACTTCAATATCATGATCGAGCACGATGTCGGCTGCGGTCGCTGCACCAGGACCCTTCTTGTTGAGCGTGAGGGTGGCTTCATCCTTGGCGTGCATGCGCAGCGCCAGCCCCTTCAGGTTGAGCATGATGTCGGTCACGTCCTCCTGAACGCCTTCGATGGTGGTGTACTCGTGGAGGACGTTCTCGATCTCCACTTCAACCACCGCTGCTCCTGTCATGGACGACAGCAACACGCGTCGCAGAGCGTTGCCCAGCGTGTGTCCGAACCCGCGGTTCAGGGGCTCAAGGGTGATCCGGGCGGTGTTGTGACCCACGGATTGAACGTCAACAATCTTGGGCTTCAACATTTCGCTCACTGCTGCCACCATACAAAGTTCTCCTTTTACCAACCCTTACTTCGAGTACAACTCTACGACCAGGGATTCATTGATATCGGCGGGCAGATCACTGCGCTCGGGAGCCGACTTGAAGACACCTTCCATCTTCTTGGTATCCACATCGATCCATTCCGGGAAACCAATCTGCTCGGCGATTGCCAGGGAATCCTGAATACGGGTCTGGCTCCTGGACTTTTCACGCACGCTTACGACATCCCTTGCACTCACCTGGAAGGAGGGGATGTTGACCGTCGCGCCGTTGACGGAAATTGCCTTGTGGGACACGAGTTGCCTGGCCTCGGCGCGAGTGACCCCGAAGCCCATGCGATAGACCACATTGTCCAAGCGCGACTCGAGCAACTTCAGCAGGTTTTCACCAGTTGCACCCTTGCGGCGGGCGGCTTCCTTGTAGTAATTGCTGAACTGCCGCTCCAGCACGCCGTAGATATACCGCAGCTTCTGCTTTTCGCGTAGCTGTGTTGCGTAATTGGACTGGCGCCGATTGCGGTTGTCGCCGTGTTGCCCTGGGGGCTTTTCCAACTGGCACTTTGATTCAATGCCGCGCGCGCGGCTCTTGAGCGACAGGTCCGTGCCCTGACGACGGCTCAACTTGCATTTGGGTCCGAGATATCTGGCCATGCGCTATCCTCGATCGTTAAACCCGGCGCTTCTTCGGCGGCCGGCAGCCATTGTGCGGGATGGGGGTCACGTCAGTGATGTTGGTGATCTTGAAGCCCGCCGCATTGAGCGCACGAACAGCCGACTCACGCCCCGGACCAGGCCCCTTCACGAAGACATCCAGAGTCTGGGTACCGTAGTCATCGATTACATGCCCGAGCTTTTCAGCCGCCACCTGGGCAGCGAAGGGCGTGCTCTTGCGGGATCCCCGGAAACCACTGCCACCGGCCGTCGCCCAGGCCAATGTGTTGCCCTGGCGATCAGTGATGGTGATGATCGTGTTGTTGAAGGACGCATGGATGTGAGCGACGCCATCCACGACGGTCTTCTTGACCTTCTTGCGTGCCTTGCCCGAGTTCTGTGCGGTTGCCATGTGTATCTACCTGTTTACTTCTTTACGGCGCGACGCGGACCTTTGCGCGTGCGAGCGTTGGTACGCGTACGCTGGCCACGCACGGGCATTCCGCGGCGGTGGCGTACACCCCGGTAGCAGCCCAAATCCATGAGCCTCTTGATGCTCATGGAGACTTCCCGACGGAGGTCGCCCTCCACGATGAACTTGCCCACCTCACTGCGCAGGGTTTCCAGCTGTTCTTCCGTGAGGTCCTTGACCTTGGCATTGGGCGGGATATTGGCCGAGGCGCAGATACTGCGCGCACGGGTGGACCCGATGCCATAGATGTGAGTAAGGGCAATGACCGTATGCTTACGGTCAGGGATGTTTACGCCTGCGACACGCGCCATAAATAGGTGCCTCGTTAACTCGTTAGCCTTGACGCTGCTTGTGTCGGGGATCCTTGCAGATCACCCGCACCGTGCCTTTACGCCGGATGATCCGGCAGTTGCGGCAAATCGTTTTGATCGATGCGCGTACTTTCATTGAAACTCTTCCTGCTTAAACTCTTGTACGACGGCCATAACCCTTGAGGTTGGCCTTCTTCAACAGTCCCTCGTACTGGTGGGACATCAGATGCGTCTGTACCTGGGCCATGAAATCCATCACCACGACCACGGTGATGAGCAGCGAGGTGCCGCCGAAGTAGAACGGCACATTGAACTCCACGATCAGGAATTCAGGCAGCAGGCACACCAGTGTGATGTAAACGGCTCCCGCCGCCGTCAGCCGGGTCATGACGCTATCGATATAACGCGCTGTGTGCTCCCCCGGGCGGAATCCCGGGATGAGCGCACCGGACTTCTTCAGGTTTTCTGCCGTCTCACGCGGGTTGAACACCAGGGCCGTGTAGAAAAAGCAGAAGAAGACGATCGCGATGGCGTATAGCCCGACATACAGCGGTTGACCGGGAGAAAGCGCCGCCGCCATGTCGCGCAGCCAGGTCAGACCTTGTGCGTTCCCGAACCAACCGGCAACAGTGCTCGGGAAGAGAATGATGCTGGATGCAAAAATCGGCGGGATTACGCCAGCCATGTTGATCTTCAGCGGCAGATGGCTGGTGCTGGCCGCGAACATCTGGCGCCCACGCTGCTGCTTCGCATAGTTGACCGTGATCCGTCGCTGCCCGCGCTCGACAAACACCACCAGACCGGTCACCGCCAGCGCCAGGAGCAGGAGCGCCAGGACGAGGAAAATGTGGAGCTCGCCCGTGCGCGCCAGCTCGAATGTGCCACCGATTGCGGACGGGAAGCCAGCCACGATGCCGGCAAAGATGATCATGGAGATCCCGTTACCAATGCCGCGTTCTGTTACCTGCTCACCCAACCACATCAGGAACAGGGTGCCTGACACCAGGGTGGTCACGCAGGTCAGCTTGAATGCGAGCCCAGGAAACATCACCAGTGGCGTACCCGCGCCGGTCTGCTGCTCGAGCATGATTGCGATACCGGTCGCCTGGAAAACGGCCAGCACCACCGTGGCGTAACGTGTGTACTGGTTTATCTTGCGACGCCCGCTTTCGCCTTCCTTCTTGATCTGCTCGAGCTTGGGGTGCACAAGCGTCAGCAGCTGCATGATGATGGAGGCCGAAATGTAGGGCATGATTCCCAAGGCCACGACCGAGAAGCGCTCCAGTGCGCCACCCGAGAACATGTTGAACATTCCGAGGATGGTTCCACTCTGGGAGTTGAACAGATCAGCCAGCGCAATCGGATTGATGCCCGGCACCGGGATGTGCGTGCAGACCCGGAACACGAAGATCGCGCCCAGCAGGAACAGCAGGCGCTGGCGCAGCTCTGTGAGCTTGCCCAGTCCAGCCACCCCGCCCGGAATGTTTTTGCTTGCCGTGGCCATGTGATCAGGCTTCGACCTTGCCTCCGGCCGCTTCAATGGCAGCGCGCGCGCCAGCGGTCACACGCAGCCCGCGCACCGTCACTGGTCGGTCTATCTTGCCGCTGCAAATGATCTTGACGTCAAGCACGTCACCCCGCACGAGGCCACAAGCCTTGAGACTCAGCAAGTCCACGACTTCCGCCGTCACATACGCCAATTCGTTCAATCGGATCTCGTCGCGCGTAAGGGCCTTCAGCGACTTGAAGCCGAATTTGGGCAGGCGGCGCTGGATAGGCATCTGCCCACCCTCGAAGCCCACCTTGTGGTAGCCGCCCGCGCGGGCCTTCTGGCCTTTGTGACCGCGGCCTGCGGTCTTGCCCAGACCTGAGCCGATACCGCGACCAAGGCGCTTCTTGGGCTTTTTGGCGCCGGGCGCCGGATGCAGCGAATTAAGGTACATCTCAGACCTCTTTCACGGTGAGGAGATAGGAGATCTTGTTGATCATCCCGCGATTCTCCGGGGTATCAGCCACCTGGACGGTATGCTGGAGGCGGCGCAGGCCGAGGCCGCGCGCGCAAGCCTGATGGGCTTCCAGCCTGCCGGACACACTCTTGACGAGCTTGATTTCAATCATCTTGGCGTTGCTCATGAGTGCTTAACCCCGGATCTCTTCCACTGTCTTGCCGCGCTTGCTCGCAATGTGGTCCGGGGAAGCCATGTTGCGCAGGCCATTGATAGTGGCCCGCACCACGTTGATCGGGTTGGTGGTCCCTATGCACTTGGCGAGCACGTTGTGTACGCCGATCGCCTCGAAAACCGCGCGCATGGGGCCGCCTGCGATGATCCCGGTACCTTGCGACGCTGGCGCCATGAAGACCTTGGCGGCGCCGTGCTCGCCCACGAGGGGGTACTGGAGCGTATCGCCCTTGAGCGCGACAGTGGTCATGTTACGACGGGCATTCTCCAGTGACTTCTGGATAGCCGCAGGCACTTCTCGCGCCTTACCGCGCCCCATACCCACGCGCCCATTACCGTCGCCCACCACGGTCAGAGCCGCGAAACCGAAGATTCGGCCACCCTTGACCACCTTCGCCACGCGATTCACCGCGACGAGTTTCTCAAGATAGCCTTCCGCGCTGTCGTTCAAGCCGTCATTCACGCTCATGATCTGTAGTCTCCTAGAATTTCAGGCCTTGTTCGCGCGCGGCGTCGGCCAACGCCTTGATGCGACCGTGATACTTGAATCCAGCACGGTCGAAAGCGACCGTCTCCACTCCCGCCTTCAGCGCTCGTTCCGCAACGAGCTTGCCGACGGTTGCGGCGGCAGCCACGTTGCCGCCGTGTGCCAGGGTGCCCCGCAATTCTTTCTCGACCGTGGACGCAGCCGCGATGACCGTGGAGCCATCGACCGAAAAAACCTGCGCATAGATATGGCGTGGGGTGCGGTGAATGCTCAAACGCAGAGCGCCCAGTTCCCGGATGTGCTGCCGGGTACCCTTCGCGCGGCGGGCGCGTGCCTGTTTCTTGTTCATCGTCTGTCGTCCAGTCTGATTCTGTTATCGAGTTTCCCGGCGGCGAGCGCGTATGCTCCCCGTATCAGGTCTTCTTCGCTTCCTTGCGACGGATCTGCTCGTTCCTGTAGCGCACGCCTTTGCCCTTGTAGGGCTCCGGTGGGCGGTAAGCACGAATGTTGGCTGCGACCTGGCCGACCTGCTGTTTGTCTATTCCCTTGATCACGATTTCCGTCTGGGCCGGGGTCTCCACGGTGATCCCGGCGGGCACTTCGTAGTCCACTGGGTGGGAAAAGCCGAGCGACAGGCTCAGTACCGAGCCTTTGGCGGCAGCACGATAGCCGACGCCGGTGATGTCGAGGCGTCGCTCGAAACCCTCGGATACCCCGACAACCATGTTGTTCAGGATCGCGCGTGCAGTGCCGGCCTGGGCGTTGGCATCCTGTGAATCATTGCGCGGAGCAATGGTCAGCTCGCCCTCGACCTGGGCAACGCCGACCAACGGGTGCAGCTGGTGCGCCAACGTACCCTTCGGACCCTTGACGGAAACGGCCTGGCCGGCCATCTGGACTTCCACGCCGCGCGGCAACGGGATGGGCTTCTTTGCAACTCGAGACATGGCTTGATTCCTAGTAGACCGAGCAGAGCACTTCGCCGCCGATGCCAAGGGCACGCGCGGCGCGATCAGTCATAAGCCCACGTGAGGTGGAGACGATGGCCACGCCAAGGCCGCCCACAACGCGCGGCAACTCGTCGGTACCACGGTAGACGCGCAGACCGGGGCGGCTCACGCGCTGGATCTTCTCGATGACCGGACGGCCTTCGTAATAGCGCAGTTCGACGATGAGCTGCGGATGGCCCTCATCAGTCTTCAATCGGTAGTCCGCGATATAGCCCTCACTCTTGAGAACTTCGGCGATGGCCTGCTTCCGCTTGGAGGCAGGCATGGCGACTTCACGCTTCGCACGGGCCTGCGCATTGCGGATGCGCGTCAGCATATCGGCGATGGGATCTTGCATGCTCATTTCGTTTACTCAGCCTTGATTACCAGCTCGCCTTCACGAGACCAGGGACGTGACCTTCCATCGCGAGCCTGCGCAGCTCGCTGCGACCAAGGCCGAACTTGCGGTAGACGCCGTGCGCCCTGCCCGTCAGCCTGCAGCGGTTGCGGCCACGGATGGGGCTGGAGTCCCGCGGCAACTTGGCCAGATCGGCGACAGCCTTCTCCCGATCCTCAAAAGACGCCTTGGGATCCTTGATGGTCTTCTTCAGCGCTTCGCGCTTGCCCGCGTACTTCTTGGCCAACTTGGTGCGCTTGACTTCGCGCATGACCATGGATGTTTTCGCCATCGTTTATTGTCCTCGCAGCGGAAAGCTGAATGCCTGGAGCAGTGCACGACCTTCCTCGTCGGTCCGTGCCGTGGTGGAAATGCAGATATCCATGCCACGGATGGCATCAATCTTGTCGTATTCGATTTCCGGAAAGATGATCTGCTCCTTCACACCAAGGGTATAGTTGCCCATGCCGTCGAAGGCACGGCCGTTCACGCCCCGGAAGTCACGGATACGCGGGATGGCAACCGCAACGAGACGGTCGAGAAACTCGTACATCCGATCACGACGCAAGGTGACCTTTGCACCAATAGCCCAGCCTTCGCGCAGCTTGAAGTTCGCGATGGACTTGCGCGCCTTGGTCACCACGGGCTTCTGGCCCGAGATCAGGGTCATGTCGTTCAGTGCATTCTCCAGGACTTTCTTGTCGCCCACGGATTTGCCCAGCCCCATGTTGATCGTGATCTTGGTGATCTTGGGAACCTGCATCACTGACGAATAATTGAACCGGTCCATCAACTGCTTGACGACCGTTTCCCGGTAAAACGTTTCCAATCTGGCCATGCTTGCCGCGCTCTTTCGTTAAATGTCCACGACTTCTTTGGTGGATTTGAAGATGCGCACCTTGCGACCATCTTCAAGGGTCTTGAAACCAACCCGATCGGGCTTGGAGGTTACCGGGTTGAAGATCGCCACGTTGGAAATGTGCAACGGGGCCTCCTTCTCGACGATCCCACCGGCCGTCCCGAGGTTCGGATTTGGCTTCGTGTGCCGCTTGATGAGGTTGATACCTTCAACCACCACGCGTTCGTCGTCGCGAACACGCACCACGGTGCCGCGCTTGCCCTTGTCCTTGCCGGTGATGACCTGGATCTGGTCGCCTTTGCGAATCTTGTTCATGTCAGCAACTTCCGTTCTTTACAGCACTTCGGGCGCAAGCGACACGATGCGCATGAAGCGTTCGCTGCGCAGCTCGCGCGTCACGGGCCCGAAGATACGGGTGCCAATCGGCTGGAGCTGTTTGTCCAGAAGAACGGCCGCGTTTCCATCGAAGCGAATGAGCGAGCCATCGCCACGCCGAACGCCCTTGCGGGTACGCACCACGACAGCATTGAACACCTCGCCCTTCTTCACCTTCCCTCGCGGGATGGCGTCCTTGATGCTCACCTTGATTACGTCGCCAATCTTGGCGTACCGACGGTGTGAGCCACCCAGAACCTTGATGCACATGAGGCGGCGGGCCCCGCTGTTGTCCGCCACATCCAGCATCGACTGCATTTGAATCATGGTGCTTGCTCCTCGTGCCCGTGGGTCAGACTTCTACAGCCTTCTCGATGATCCGCTGCAGTCTCCAGGCTTTGTGCCTGGAAAGTGGGCGACACTCCTCGATGGCTACCGTGTCACCCTCGCGGCATTCGTTGTTCTCGTCGTGGGCAAGCAGTTTGGTGTACCGGCGCACGTATTTCTTGTAGATGGGATGCTCGACCCGACGCTCGATACGCACCGCGATGGTCTTGTCCATCTTGTTGCTGACCACCTGACCCACCAGGGCCTTCTTGACGGTATTCTCGTCAGACATCACGCACCACCTGTTTTCTTCTGCCCGAGGATCGTCTTTATTCGGGCGATATCCTTGCGCGCCGCACGCACTTCGCTTGGCCGCACGACCTGGCCCGCACCGCGCTGCATGCGCAGGTTGAACTGCTCCTTGCGCTTTTCGAGCAACAGGGCCTTGAGGTCGGCAGGGCTTTTGGCCCGCATTTCGCTCGCTTTCATCACATTACCTTCCGTTCGGTAAAGGTGGTCAGCACGGGAAGCTTGGCGCTTGCCAGGCGGAATGCCTCACGCGCCACAGACTCCTCCACCCCTTCCATCTCATACAGGACCATGCCGGGCTTCACCTGCGCCACCCAGTATTCGACGCTGCCCTTGCCGCTACCCATACGGACTTCCAGCGGCTTTTTCGAAATCGGCTTGTCCGGGAAAACCCGGATCCAAACCCGTGCTCCGCGCTTGACCGCGCGCGTGATGCAGCGTCGTGCGGCTTCTATCTGGCGTGCAGTCAGGCGCCCACGGGTGGTGGCCTTGAGGCCATACTCACCGAAGCTGACCTCATTTCCCTTCTGGGCGAGGCCGGTGTTGCGGCCTTTGTGCTGCTTGCGGTATTTGGTGTTCTTGGGCTGTAACACGCTCTTTGCTCCTAGGTTGCCGCAGCCTGCTCGGTGGCTTCCGGCGCTGCCTCTTCGGCGCGGCTGATAACCTCACCCTTGAAAATCCAGACCTTCACGCCGATGACGCCGTAAGTGGTCTTGGCCTCGGCGAAGCCGTAATCAATATCAGCCCGCAGCGTATGCAGGGGCACGCGGCCCTCGCGGTACCATTCCGTGCGCGCGATTTCTGCCCCATTCAGGCGGCCCGCAACGTTGATCTTGATACCCTGAGCACCCAGACGCAGCGCATTCGCAACGGCACGCTTCATGGCGCGTCGGAACATGATGCGGCGCTCCAGCTGTTGGGCAACGGATTCAGCGACGAGGTAGGCGTCGAGCTCGGGCTTGCGAATTTCCTCGACGCTCAGGTGCACCGGAATGCCCATAAGCGCTGCGACCTGTTTGCGCAGGGACTCGATATCCTCACCCTTCTTGCCGATGACGATACCCGGGCGTGCGGTATGAATGATGATACGCGCATTGTGCGCTGGACGCTCGATCTGGATTCGGCTCACCGAGGCGTGAGCAAGCTTCTTGCGCAGGAATGCCCGGACCGCGAGATCCGTATTGAGGTAGTCCGGGTAGCGACGGCGTTCCGCGAACCAAGTGGAGGTCCAGTCCTTGATAATGCCAAGGCGGATGCCGTACGGATGTACTTTTTGACCCATGATGATCGCTCTTTCAGCTTCGCTCGTTGTACGTCCGGACTACTTCCGGCCTTCTTCCACGACCAGCGTGATGTGGCTGGTGCGCTTGAAAATCTGGTTGGCCCGCCCACGCGCACGGGGCATCCAACGCTTCATGATTGGGCCTTCATCCACCATGATGGTCGCGACGCGGAGCTCGTCCACATCAGCGCCATCGTTGTGTTCCGCATTGGCAATGGCGGACTCCAGTACTTTCTTGATGAGGCCGGCCGCTTTCTTGTTACTGAAGGCGAGGATATTCAAGGCGCGATCCACTCTCAGACCGCGAACCTGATCGGCAACCAGACGCGCCTTCTGCGGCGTGATGTGGGCCTGGCGGAGCTTGGCGGTAGTACCCATCTGCGTGCTCCTTACTTCGACTTCTTGTCTGCCACATGACCCTTGAACGTCCGGGTCTGGGCAAACTCGCCGAGTTTGTGGCCAATCATGTTTTCCGTCACGAAGACGGGCATGTGCTGCCGTCCGTTATGGACCGCTATGGTCAGGCCAATCATGTCCGGCACTACCAGCGAGCGCCGCGACCAGGTCTTGATCGGACGCTTGTCGTTATTGGTGCGGGCAACCTCCACCTTCTTGGCAAGGTGATGGTCAACGAACGGCCCCTTCTTGATGGAACGTGGCATGGCTGCGTTTGCCTCTTAGCGCTTGTCGCGACGGCGCAGGATCATGTTATCCGTGCGCTTGTTGGTCCTGGTCTTGTAACCCTTGGTCGGCTGGCCCCATGGGCTCACCGGATGGCGGCCACCCGAGGTGCGCCCCTCACCACCACCATGCGGGTGGTCGACCGGGTTCATCACCACACCGCGAACGGTAGGCCGTACGCCACGCCAGCGCTTGGCACCCGCCTTGCCCAGCTGACGCAGTGAGTGTTCGCTGTTGCCGACCTCCCCAATCGTTGCCCGGCACTCGATTGGCACCCGGCGCATTTCACCCGAGCGCAGTCGCAGCGTGGCGTAAGCGCCTTCGCGGGCTACATACTGGATCCCTGCACCCGCGCTACGTGCAATCTGGGCGCCTTTGCCAGGCTTCAGTTCGACGCAGTGGATGGTTGCACCCACCGGAATGTTGCGCAGAGGAAGGCTATTCCCCACCTGGATGGGCGCGTCTGCACCCGAACGCAGAACCTGTCCTGCCTGCAGACCCTTGGGCGCAATGATGTATCGACGCTCTCCATCGGCGTAGAGCAAGAGCGCGATGTTGGCAGAGCGATTCGGATCGTATTCCAAGCGCTCCACTTTGGCAGCGATTCCGTCCTTGCGGCGCTTGAAGTCAACGATGCGGTAATGTTGTTTGTGCCCACCGCCCCGGTGACGGACCGTGATCCGGCCAGCGTTGTTGCGACCGCACGAAGCGCCCTGCCGCTCGACGAGCGGGGCGTAAGGACCTCCCTTGTGCAGGTCGGGATTGACGACCTTGACGACGCCGCGGCGTCCGGGTGAGGTGGGTTTTGTCTTGATGAGCGCCATTGAATGCGTCCTGGTTGTTTGCGCGCTTAGGCCGCGCCCAAGAAATCGATGCTGAAGCCATCCTTGAGGGTGACATAAGCTTTCTTCCAGGCCTGACGGGAACCCGCCCGGCCGCGGAAGGTCTTCGTGCGCGAACGCACGTTGAGCACTTGCACGCCAGAGACCTGCACGTTGAACAGCTGCTCCACCGCCGCCTTGATCTCGGGCTTTGTCGCGTCACCCAGAACCTTGAAGAGATACTGGTTGTTCTTGTCGGCCACACGCGCGGACTTCTCGCTCATGCGGGGCTCGACGAGTACCTGCAGCAGACGTTCCTGGTTCATGACAACTGCTCCTGAAGGCGCGTCAGAGCTGACTGGCTGACCACCACTTTGGCAAAGGAGATGAGAAGCGCGGGGTCAATCATCTCGACATCCGCCAACCCCACCCAGTGCAGATTCCTCGCAGACAGGTACAGCGCCTCAGACACCTCCTCGGAGATTAGCAGCACGTCCTGCAGCGCGAACTTCTCGAGCGCGGCAATCAACGCCTTGGTCTTTTTCTCCTGTACGTCGAGGTTATCGACGACGATGAGGCGGTCCTGGCGAATGAGCTCAGAAAGAATCGAGCACAGCGCACCGCGATACATCTTGCGATTGACCTTTTGTTCGTAGGAGCGCGGGCGCGCGGCAAAGGCACGTCCACCGGTCCGCCACAACGGGCCGCGGCTGGTGCCGGCGCGAGCACGGCCCATACCCTTCTGTTTCCACGGCTTGGCACCACCCCCGCTCACTTCGGCACGGGTTTTCTGGGCCTTGGTGCCTGCGCGTGCAGCGTTGAAATACGCAGTGACAATTTGATGAACGAGCGCCTCGCGGTAAGGCTGGGCGAAGACTTCGTCTGCCACCGCCAGCGACCCGGCGGAAGCCCCGTTCGCGAATGAGAGAATTGGAAGATCCATGCGCGTCAGCCTTGTTCGCTCTTGCGTTTCTTGACCGTGGGCTTGATGAACACATCACCCCCCTTGGAGCCGGGGACGGCGCCCTGAATCATGAGCAGGTTGCGCTCGGCATCGATCTTCACGACCTTCAGCCGCTGCGTCGTACGCTGCACGTTGCCCATGTGGCCGGACATGCGCTTGCCCTTGATCACGCGACCGGGCGTCTGGCGCTGGCCGATGGAGCCAGGCGCGCGATGCGACAGCGAGTTACCGTGGGTCGCGTCGCCCATCTTGAAGTTGTGTCGCTTGATAGTGCCCGCGAAGCCTTTGCCGATGGTGATACCGGTTACGTCCACGAGCTGTCCTTCGGCGAACAGATCGACCTTGACCTGGCTACCCGGCGCGAGATCCGCGCCTTCACCGGCGGCAAGACGGAACTCCCACAGCCCACGGCCGGTGTCCGCGGCGGCCTTGGCGAACACGCCAGAGTCCGGCTTGTTGATGCGGTTGCGGTGACGGGTGCCGGTCGTGACCTGCACGGCGTCGTAACCGTCCTTGCCCGCCGACTTCACCTGGGTGACGCGGTTCGGGTCCACCTCAATCACGGTGACAGGGGTGGCGGAGCCATCCTCACCGTATACGCGGGTCATTCCGCGTTTGATTCCAATCAGTCCTAATGCCATGGTGTCTGCCTCGAGCGCCTCAGCTCAGTTTGATCTGCACATCGACGCCAGCCGCGAGATCGAGCTTCATCAGCGCGTCGACGGTCTTGTCGGTCGGATTCACGATGTCGAGCAGACGCTTGTGGGTCCTGATCTCGTACTGGTCGCGAGCGTCCTTGTTGGCGTGCGGCGAGGTCAACACGGTGAAACGTTCATGCTTGGACGGCAGCGGGATCGGGCCACGGATCTGGGCTCCGGTCCGCTTCGCTGTTTCCACAATCTCCCGCGTCGATTGATCGATGAGTCGATGATCGAACGCCTTGAGACGTATCCTGATGACCTGTTGGTTCATTGTCTTTAGCCCTTGGCTTGTCCTGTATCCGTCAGCCTGTGCCCCGTGACACAGGACAACCTTTCATTTGAACTATTTGTCGAGGATCTTGGCCACGACACCGGCGCCGACGGTACGGCCACCTTCGCGAATCGCGAAGCGCAGGCCTTCTTCCATCGCAATCGGGTTGATCAGCTTCACCTGAATCTTGATGTTGTCTCCAGGCATCACCATCTCAACCCCGCTCGGCAGCTCCACCGCGCCCGTCACGTCCGTCGTGCGGAAGTAGAACTGCGGACGGTAGTTGTTGAAGAACGGCGTGTGACGCCCGCCCTCTTCCTTCGACAGAACGTATACCTCAGCCTCAAAGTGCGAGTGCGGCTTCACGCTGCCCGGCTTGCACAGAACCTGTCCACGCTCCACATCCTCCCGCTTCGTGCCGCGCAGCAGAATGCCAACGTTGTCGCCAGCCCGACCTTCGTCCAGCAGCTTGCGGAACATTTCCACGCCCGTGCACGTCGTCTTCACCGTGTCACGAATGCCCACGATTTCAACTTCCTCGGATACCTTGACGATCCCGCGCTCAACGCGCCCCGTCACCACAGTGCCGCGGCCAGAAATCGAGAACACGTCTTCAATCGGCATCAGAAACGGCATGTCCACCGGACGCTCCGGCAGCGGAATGTAGTCGTCCATCGCCGCCACAAGCTTCCAGATCGACGGCACGCCGATGTCGCTCTCGTCACCTTCCAGTGCCTTCAGCGCGCTGCCAATCACCACCGGCGTGTCGTCACCGGGGAACTTGTACACCGACAGCAGCTCGCGCACTTCCATCTCCACCAGCTCCAGAAGCTCCGCGTCGTCAACCATGTCTGCCTTGTTCAGGTAGACCACGATGTACGGAACCCCAACCTGGCGCGCCAGCAGAATGTGCTCACGCGTCTGCGGCATCGGGCCGTCAGCCGCCGAACACACCAGAATCGCGCCGTCCATCTGCGCCGCACCCGTGATCATGTTCTTCACGTAGTCAGCGTGGCCCGGGCAGTCCACATGCGCGTAATGACGGTTGTCGCTTTCGTATTCCACGTGCGAGGTCGCAATCGTGATGCCGCGCTCACGCTCTTCCGGCGCATTGTCAATCTGATCGTAGCCCTTGGCCTCACCACCGAACTTCTTCGATGTCACCACCGTCAACGCCGCCGTCAGCGTCGTCTTGCCATGATCAACGTGGCCAATCGTCCCCACGTTCACATGTGGCTTCGTTCTTTCAAATTTACCCTTGGACATGGTTGTCAAATCCTCTTCAAACGCTGTTGACGGTGAACTGTTCTGTTATCAGGAACGCTTGGCGATGGTTTCGGCGATGCTCTTCGGAGCTTCCACGTAGCGCGAGAATTCCATGGTGTAGGTCGCGCGCCCCTGCGTGGCCGAGCGCAGGTCGGTCGAGTAGCCAAACATCTCGGACAGCGGAACCTGGGCCTTGATGAGGCGCCCGGCCGGAGAGTCCTCGGCACCTTCGAGCATGCCGCGACGACGATTGAGGTCGCCATTCACGGTCCCGACATAGTCCTCCGGCGTGACTACCTCTACGGCCATCACGGGTTCGAGCAGTACGGGTTTGGCCTTGGCGGCGGCTTCCTTGAATGCCATGGAGCCCGCAATCTTGAACGCCATTTCGTTGGAATCGACCTCGTGATAGGAGCCGTCGAACAGGGTGACCTTGACATCCACCACCGGGTAGCCGGCGAGCACACCGTTGTTCAACTGTTCCTCGATGCCCTTCTGCACGGCCGGGATATATTCGCGGGGAATCACGCCGCCCACGATGCCGTTGACGAACTCGAAACCCTTGCCGGACTCGTTCGGTTCCAGCTTGATGACCACGTGCCCGTACTGGCCGCGACCACCACTCTGGCGCACGAACTTGCCGTCCTGCTTCTCCACCGTGCCACGAATCGTCTCGCGGTAAGCCACCTGGGGCTTGCCGACGTTGGCTTCCACCTTGAACTCGCGGCGCATGCGGTCGACGATGATTTCCAGATGCAGCTCGCCCATGCCTGAAATGATGGTCTGGCCGGACTCCTGGTCCGTTGCCACCCGGAATGACGGGTCCTCTGCGGCCAAACGACCGAGCGCGAGGCCCATTTTTTCCTGGTCAGCCTTGGTCTTGGGTTCGACGGCTACGGAAATGACGGGTTCCGGGAATTCCATGCGCTCGAGCGTGATGATGTTGCCCAGATCGCAGAGTGTGTCGCCGGTGGTAACGTCCTTCAGGCCCACCGCCGCGGCGATGTCTCCAGCGCGGACTTCCTTGATTTCTTCACGGCTGTTGGCGTGCATCTGGAGCAGACGGCCAATGCGCTCTTTGCGGTCCTTGACTGGGTTGAACACCGAGTCGCCAGAGTTCAGCACACCGGAGTACACGCGGAAGAAGGTCAGCGTACCTACGTAGGGGTCCGTCGCGATCTTGAACGCCAGCGCGGAGAACGGAACATCGTCGGAGGCTTCGCGGGTGGCCTCGGTCTTTTCGTCGTCCAGTATGCCCTTGATGGCCTCGACGTCAGGCGGGGCCGGGAGGTACTCGATGACGGCATCGAGCATGGCCTGCACGCCCTTGTTCTTGAATGCGGAGCCGCAGGTGACCGGGACAATCTCGGTGCGGATGGTCCGCAGGCGAATACCTTCCTTGATTTCTTCCAAGGTGAGGTCACCGTCCTCGAGGTACTTTTCGGTCATGGCTTCGGTGGCTTCAGCTGCCGCTTCCACGATCTGCTCCCGCAGTCGCGCGCACTCGTCGGCGATGTCTGCCGGAATGTCGCGATATTCAAACTCCATTCCCTGAGTTTCGTCCTTCCAGTAGATGGCTCGCCCGAGGATCAGGTCCACAACCCCTTCAAACTTGTCTTCAGCTCCGATAGGGAACTGGATTGGCACAGCCTTCGCGGAGAGCCGGTCACGCATCTGCTCGACCACGCGCAGGAAATTTGCGCCCGACCGATCCATCTTGTTGACGAAGGCAAGGCGTGGCACGCCGTACTTGTTGGCCTGCCGCCAGACCGTCTCGGACTGGGGCTGCACCCCACCCACAGCGCAGAACACGGCGACAGCGCCATCCAGCACGCGCAGCGAACGCTCCACCTCGATGGTGAAATCCACGTGGCCGGGGGTGTCGATGATGTTGATCCGGTGCTCTGGGAACTGCTTGCCCATGCCGCGCCAGAAACAGGTCGTGGCGGCGGAGGTAATCGTGATCCCGCGCTCCTGCTCCTGCTCCATCCAGTCCATGGTGGCAGCGCCATCGTGCACTTCACCAATCTTGTGCGAGCGGCCGGTGTAGAAAAGGATGCGCTCGGAGGTCGTCGTCTTGCCGGCGTCGATATGTGCCGCGATACCGATGTTCCGATAGCGCTCGATGGGGGTCGTACGTGCCACTGCTGGGTCTTCCTTACTGAATCCTGGGCCTTACCAGCGGTAGTGCGAGAACGCGCGGTTGGCTTCCGCCATCTTGTGCGTGTCTTCGCGCTTCTTTACTGCAGTCCCGCGGTTTTCTGATGCGTCGAGGAACTCTCCGGCGAGGCGACGATCCATGGATTTTTCTCCGCGCTTGCGAGCAGCGTCCACGATCCAGCGCATTGCGAGGGCACTGCGACGATTGGGCCGGACTTCGACCGGCACCTGGTAGGTGGCACCGCCAACGCGACGGGATTTGACTTCCACTCGCGGTTCCACATTGCCGAGCGCCTGCTTGAACAGGTCGATGGCTTCACCGCGACCCCGCTTGCCGATTTCATCCAGCGCGTCGTAGACGATTTTCTCGGCCACGGATTTCTTGCCCGAGTCCATCAGCATGTTGATGAACTTGGCGACGGTCTGGTCCCCGAACTTGGGGTCCGGGAGGATTTCACGCTTGGCGGCAACGCGACGTCTGGACATAGGATTCAGCTACTCGAATGGGTTCGGGGAAGGTACGGCTGTCAGGACTTGGGACGCTTGGCACCGTACTTGGAACGGCCCTTGCGGCGATCGTTGACGCCTGAGGTATCCAGGGTGCCGCGCACCGTGTGGTAGCGGACACCGGGAAGATCCTTGACGCGGCCACCGCGGATGAGGATCACGGAGTGTTCCTGCAGGTTGTGACCTTCACCGCCGATGTAGGTGGTGACTTCCTGACCGTTGGTCAGGCGTACACGCGCGACCTTGCGCAAGGCCGAGTTCGGCTTCTTCGGAGTGGTGGTGTAGACGCGGGTACAGACGCCGCGCTTTTGCGGGCAGCCTTCCAGCGCTGGAACAGCACTCTTCTTGACCTGACGACGCCTGGGGTTGCGCACTAACTGATTGATTGTGGCCATCTCAATACCGCATCGACCGCGAGGGCCGGATTTCGTGTCACCCCATAGCTCCGGGCGGGCGCCTGAAGTGTCGTGGTGAAGTTAACCGAATTGTATGGCGCCTGTGCCGCGGCTCCCCGGCATCGAAGGACGGGGACAGACCGGTCTTCCCTGGCGGGGTCACTCGCGTTTTAGGCGGGACTGGCTGGAAAAAGATGCACGGCGCGAAAAAAACGACAGGCGCGGGGTGCTCCCGGCCTGTCGGAGGAGCGGGATTATAGGGAGGCCGTCACATGGGTGTCAACGGCTCTCCCCGCTCCATTTTGGTCCTGCTGCCCTTATTCGGCCGGCTCCGATTCAGACGGAGTGGTCGTGAACGCGAAGTTCGGGGCATCGGCTCCCTGGCGGCGCTTGCGACGCCGCTCATTGTGGTAGGTGAAGCCCGTCCCGGCCGGGATCAGCCTCCCTACAATCACGTTCTCCTTCAGGCCACGCAGCTCGTCGCGCTTGCCGGTAACGGACGCTTCGGTCAGCACGCGGGTGGTCTCCTGGAACGACGCCGCGGAGATGAAGGATTCCGTGGCCAGCGAGGCCTTGGTGATTCCGAGCAGCAACTGGACGTAGGTTGCCGGGCGCTTGCTCTCGCCTTCCATCCGGTCGTTCTCCTCGAACAGGCGCTCTTTCTCGATCTGCTCGCCGGTCAGGTACCGTGTATCACCCGGGTCCGCCACCTCGATCTTGCGCAACATCTGCCGCACGATGACCTCGATGTGCTTGTCGTTGATCTTCACGCCCTGCAGGCGGTAGACCTCCTGCACCTCGTTGACCACGTAGCGCGTCAGGTCCGGTACGCCCTTGAGCCTCAGGATGTCATGGGAGTCGGCTGCGCCATCACTGATGACGTCGCCCTTCTCGACATGCTCGCCCTCGAACACCGTGACATGGCGCCACTTCGGGATCAGGGTCTCGATTTCCTCGCCATTGTCCTGGCGGATGATCAGACGCTGTTTGCCCTTGGTGTCCTTGCCGAAGGAGACAGTGCCACTGGCCTCGGCCAGGATCGCCGGTTCCTTGGGCTTGCGGGCCTCGAAGAGGTCGGCCACGCGTGGCAGGCCACCCGTGATGTCCCGTGTCTTGGAGGATTCCTGCGGGATGCGGGCAAGGATGTCGCCCACCTTCACCTGCCCACCCTCTTCCTGGGTGATGATGGCGTTGGGTGGAAGGAAATACTGCGCCGTGAGTTCCGTTCCCGGAATCTTGATCTCCTTGCCGTTGGCATCCACCAACTGAATCATCGGCCGCAAATCCTTGGCCGAGGAGCCGCGCTGCTTCGGATCGGTGACCACCATGCTGGACAGGCCGGTAATTTCGTCGACCTGACGCATCACCGTCACGCCCTCGACCACGTCCTTGAAGCGGGCAACACCATTGACTTCGGTCACGATGGGATGGGTATGCGGATCCCAGTTCGCGACATTCTGCCCAGGCTTGACACTTGCGCCTTCGCCCACCAGCAAGGTCGCGCCGTATGGGACCTTGTAGCGTTCACGCTCGCGGCCAATCTCATCCATCACCACCAGTTCGCCGGAGCGGGAAACGGAGATGAAAGTGCCATTCTCATGGCGGAGTACCTTGAGGTTGTGCAGGCGGATGGTGCCGCCAAACTTGACCTCGATGCTGCTCACCGCGGCGGCACGCGACGCCGCTCCACCGATGTGGAAGGTGCGCATCGTGAGCTGGGTGCCGGGCTCGCCGATCGACTGTGCGGCGATGACACCGACGGCCTCGCCAACGTTCACCAGATGCCCGCGCGCCAGGTCGCGACCGTAACACTGTGAGCACACACCGTAGCGCGTCTCGCAGGTGATGGGCGAGCGCACAAGCACTTCGTCCACACCCATGTCATCCAGTATCTGTACCCACTTTTCGTCGAGCAGGGTGCCCCCGGGCGCTATCACATCCGTCGTCCCCGGTCGGCAGAGGTCGACCGACGTGACGCGGCCGAGCACACGGTCACGCAGGGCTTCCACCACATCCCCGCCTTCGACCATGGGCGCCATGACTATGCCCTTCTCGGTGCCGCAGTCGTGCTCGGTCACCACCAGATCCTGGGCCACGTCGACCAGACGTCGGGTGAGGTATCCAGAATTGGCGGTCTTGAGCGCCGTATCGGCAAGGCCTTTGCGGGCACCATGGGTGGAGATGAAGTACTGGAGCACGTCCAGACCTTCGCGGAAATTCGCGGTGATTGGGGTTTCGATGATGGAGCCGTCGGGCTTCGCCATGAGGCCACGCATGCCCGCGAGCTGGCGAATCTGCGCCGCCGAGCCACGCGCACCCGAATCAGCCATCATGTAGATGGAGTTGAACGAGGCCTGCTTCACGACCTTCCCTGTCGTGTCGGTAACCATCTCGGAGCCGAGCTTCTCCATCATCGCCTTGGCGACCTGGTCGTTGGTGTGGGACCAGATGTCGACCACCTTGTTGTAGCGCTCACCCGTGGTCACAAGACCGGAAGCATATTGCTCCTCGATTTCCTTCACGCCTTCTTCGGCGGTCCTGATGATGTTGGTCTTCTCGTCCGGGACCACCATGTCGTCCACGCCGATCGAGACGCCTGCGCGGGTGGCCTGGCTGAAGCCCGTGTACATCAAACGATCAGCAAAAATGACCGTCTCCTTCAGGCCCACGTTGCGATAGCAGCGATCGAAGAGGCGGGAGATCGAGCGCTTGTCCAGGGTGCGGTTGACCAGCTCGAAAGGCAGGCCATTCGGCAGCACGGTGGACAGCAGTGCGCGTCCGACGGTGGTCTCCACCACCCCGGTCTTGGTGTATTCCTTGCCTTCGTCGTCGAACAGCACCTCACTGAGACGCACCTTGCAGCGCGCATGAAGTGAGGCCGCGCCGGTCTCATGCGCACGATGCACCTCCGCCACGTCGCGGAAGATCATCCCCGTGCCTTTGGCCGCCACCGATTCCCGGGTCATGTAATAGAGGCCGAGCACCACGTCCTGGCTGGGCACGATGATCGGGTCGCCATTGGCAGGTGACAGGATATTGTTGGTCGACATCATGAGGCTGCGCGCCTCGAGCTGGGCTTCCAGCGAAAGCGGCACGTGCACGGCCATCTGGTCGCCGTCGAAGTCCGCGTTGAAGGCGGTGCAGACCAGCGGATGGAGCTGGATGGCCTTGCCTTCGATCAGCACCGGCTCGAACGCCTGGATACCCAGGCGGTGGAGCGTCGGGGCGCGGTTGAGCATCACCGGATGTTCGCGGATGACCTCTTCAAGAATGTCCCAGACTTCCGGACCCTCGCGCTCGACGAGCTTCTTGGCGGCCTTGATGGTGGTTGCCATGCCGCGCCGCTCGAGCTTGCTGAAGATGAACGGCTTGAAGAGCTCCAGAGCCATCTTCTTCGGCAAGCCGCACTGGTGCAGCTTGAGCGTCGGACCCACCACGATCACCGAACGTCCCGAGTAGTCCACGCGCTTGCCGAGCAGGTTTTGCCGGAACCGGCCCTGCTTGCCCTTGATCATGTCGGCCAAGGACTTCAGTGGCAGCTTGTTCGTGCCCGTGATGGCACGGCCCCGTCGGCCGTTGTCCAGAAGGGCGTCCACCGCTTCCTGCAGCATGCGCTTTTCGTTGCGCACGATGATGTCCGGCGCATTGAGGTCCAGCAGCCGCTTGAGGCGGTTGTTGCGGTTGATGACCCGGCGGTACAGGTCGTTAAGGTCCGAAGTGGCGAAGCGTCCGCCATCCAGCGGCACGAGTGGGCGCAACTCGGGTGGCAGCACCGGCAGCACCTTCATTACCATCCATTCGGGACGGTTGCCGGAGTGCAGGAAAGCCTCCATCAGCTTGAGCCGCTTGGTGTACTTCTTGATTTTGGTGTCGGAGTTCGTCTCCGGCAGCTCTTCGCGGATCTTGCGCACCTCATGGTTGAGGTCGACCGTCCGCAGGAGCTCGTAGATGGCTTCTGCACCCATCCGGGCATCGAAGTCATCGCCGTACTGCTCGATGGCTTCGAGATAGGAGTCTTCGGACAGCAGCTGCCCGCGTTCCAGCTCCGTCAGGCCGGGATCGATGACCACATAAGCCTCGAAGTAGAGGATGCGTTCGATTTCACGCAGGGTCATGTCGAGCAGGAGGCCCATGCGGGACGGCAGCGACTTCAGGAACCAGATGTGTGCGACCGGACTGGCCAGTTCGATATGGCCCATGCGCTCGCGCCGCACCTTGGCGAGGGTGACTTCGACCCCGCACTTCTCGCAGACCACTCCGCGGTGCTTCAGGCGCTTGTACTTGCCGCACAGGCACTCGTAGTCCTTGATGGGTCCAAAGATCTTGGCGCAGAACAGTCCATCCCGCTCCGGCTTGAAGGTCCGGTAGTTGATGGTTTCCGGCTTCTTGACTTCCCCATACGACCAGGAACGGATTTTCTCCGGTGATGCGAGCCCTATGTTGATCGCATCGAAATCTTCCACATGCCCGGGCGTCTTGAACAGATCGAGTAGGTCTTTCACGCTAGCTAACTCCTGAGACGGCAACCGTCTCGCAAACCTGGCAATGTAATTGGCACTCGCGGGGCGATTCGCCGGTTATTCGCGATCGAGTTCGATATCGATGCCGAGTGAACGCATTTCCTTCAGCAACACGTTGAAGGATTCGGGCATGCCTGCCTCCATGCTGTGATCGCCGTCCACGATGTTCTTGTACATCTTGGTACGACCGTTCACGTCATCGGACTTCACCGTCAGCATTTCCTGCAGGGTGTAGGCAGCGCCATAGGCCTCCAGGGCCCAGACCTCCATCTCCCCGAAGCGCTGACCGCCAAACTGCGCCTTGCCGCCCAGCGGCTGCTGGGTGACGAGACTGTAAGGACCGGTGGAACGGGCATGCATCTTGTCGTCGACCAGATGGTTGAGTTTCAGGATGTACATGAAGCCGACGGTCACCTCGCGGTCGAATGCATCTCCCGTGCGGCCGTCATAAAGGCGTGTCTGCCCGCTGCGCGGCAGCCCGGCGAGTTCGAGCATGCGCTTGATCTCACTCTCATGCGCTCCGTCAAATACGGGTGTGGCCATGGGCACGCCGTCACTCAGATTGCGGGCCAGTACCTTGATTTCGCCATCATCGAGCTGGGTGAAGTCTTCCTGATGCCCACTGGAGTTGTAGACCTCCGTGAGGAAGCCCCGAATCTCGTTGGAGCTGGCCATGGTTTCAACCATGTGCCGGATCTTCTTGCCGAGGCCATGCGCGGCCCACCCGAGATGGGTTTCAAGCACCTGACCAACGTTCATGCGTGAAGGCACGCCGAGCGGATTGAGCACCACGTCGACAGTAGTGCCATCGGCCATGTGCGGCATGTCTTCCACCGGGACAATCATCGAGATGACACCCTTGTTGCCGTGACGGCCGGCCATCTTGTCGCCCGGCTGCAGGCGGCGCTTCACCGCAAGGTAGACCTTGGCCATCTTGAGCACGCCTGGCGCAAGATCGTCACCGGACGTGAGCTTGGATCGCTTCTCCTCGAACTGCTGCGCGAAGTCGGCGTTCTGCTGTTCGACCTGGGCCGCAAGACGCTCCAGCTGGTCGTTGACGTTGTCCTCGCGGGTGCGGATTTCGAACCACTGCTCACGCTTGATGTTGCGCAGGCCCTCAGCGGTGACAGTACTGCCACCGCCCATGGCCTTTGGCGCCTTCTCAATGGCCTTGCCGATCAGCAGGCGCTCTGCGCGCTGGAAGATGTCTTCCTGGAGGATGCGCAACTGATCGTCCAGATCCTTGCGTACGCGTGCGAGTTCCGCGCGTTCGATTTCCAGTGCCCGGGCATCCTTCTCCACGCCATCGCGGGTGAAGACCTGAACGTCGATCACCGTACCACTCATGCCCGAAGGCACGCGCAAGGAAGTGTCTTTGACGTCTGAAGCCTTCTCCCCAAAGATCGCGCGCAAGAGCTTCTCTTCCGGCGTGAGCTGGGTTTCGCCCTTCGGCGTGACCTTGCCAACCAGAATGTCGCCGGGCTGCACTTCGGCGCCGATGTAGACAATGCCAGACTCATCGAGCTTTGCGAGCGCGCTTTCGCTCACATTCGGGATGTCCGCGGAGATCTCCTCCGGCCCGAGCTTGGTGTCGCGCGCGACACAGGTAAGTTCTTCGATGTGGATGCTGGTGAAGCGGTCTTCCTGCACCACCCGTTCGGAGATGAGGATGGAGTCCTCGAAGTTGTAACCGTTCCACGGCATGAAGGCGACCAGCAGGTTCTGGCCCAGCGCCAGTTCACCCAGGTCGGTCGCCGGTCCGTCGGCCAACACGTCCCCGCGGGCGATGCGATCACCGGTTTTCACCAGTGGGCGCTGGTTGATGCAGGTGTTCTGGTTCGAACGGGTGTATTTGGTCAAGCTGTAGATGTCGACGCCCGGCTCACCGGCCTTCGTTTCTTCATCATTGACCCGCACCACGATGCGCGAGGCATCGACGAAATCAACCATTCCGCCGCGACGCGCGCTGATGGTCACGCCCGAGTCCTGTGCCACCGAGCGCTCGATACCCGTGCCGACAAGGGGCTTCTGGGTGCGCAGGGTCGGGACGGCCTGGCGTTGCATGTTCGAGCCCATGAGGGCGCGGTTGGCATCGTCGTGCTCAAGGAACGGGATGAGCGCTGCGGCCACCGACACGATCTGCATCGGGGACACGTCCATGTACTGGACGCGATCCGGCGAGGAGAGCGTGAATTCATTCTGGTGGCGCGAAGAGACCAGGCCATCGACCAGACGGCCGTCCTTGTCGAGCGCGGCATTGGCCTGCGCGATCACATACTGGCTCTCCTCGATGGCGGAAAGGTAATCCACTTCGTCCGTGACCGCGCTGTCGATGACCTTGCGGTACGGAGTCTCGAGGAAACCATACTTGTTGGTACGAGCAAACACCGCCAGCGAGTTGATGAGGCCTATATTCGGGCCTTCAGGCGTCTCAATCGGGCACACGCGACCGTAGTGGGTCGGGTGCACGTCGCGCACTTCAAATCCTGCACGCTCGCGCGTCAGACCACCCGGCCCGAGCGCAGAGACGCGGCGCTTGTGCGTGACTTCCGACAGCGGGTTGTTCTGGTCCATGAACTGGGAGAGCTGGCTGGAACCGAAGAACTCCTTGATGACTGCAGAAACCGGCTTCGCGTTGATCAGCTCCTGCGGCATGATGCCCTCGGACTCGGCGAGGCTCAGGCGCTCCTTCACGGCGCGCTCCACGCGCACCAGTCCAACACGGAACTGGTTCTCCGCCATCTCACCCACGGAGCGGACACGGCGGTTGCCGAGGTGATCGATGTCGTCCACCGTTCCGTTACCGTTGCGAATGTCCACCAGCGTGCGAATCACATCGGAGATATCGGAACCATAGGTCTGCAAGCGGCTCCTGATCTCCCCCCAAGGGAGCTTTATACCCTCAACCTTGTCGTCGCCGGTCAGCAGGCGGCGCAGTTCCGGCATCACGCGATGAAGCGGGATCTCCAGGGCATCAGTCGCCTTGGCATCACGCTTCTTGCTCTTGTCCTCGAGCAGATCCTTGAGATCCTTCTCCATCAAGGACAGGTAGTACATGCGGTCGAGCAGCACTCCGGGCACTTCACTGCCCGGGCGGCCGACCCTGCGGTTGAACTTCATGCGTCCCACTGAGGACAGGTCGTAACGGTCCTCGGTAAAGAACAGGTTCTTGAAGAGGTTTTCGGCCGCATCCTTGGTCGGCGGCTCTCCCGGACGCATCATCCGGTAGATTTCCACCTGGGCCTCCAGCTGCGTGCGCGTGCCGTCGGCGCGCAGCGTGTCTGACATGTAGGCGCCGTGATCGAGGTCGTTCGCGAAAATCGTCTCGATGGTTTCAATCTTCGCCACCATGAGCTTGGTCAGGAGATCATCGGTGATCTCGGTGTTGGCCTCCGCCACCAGCTCGCCGGTATCCATGCGCACGATGTCGCGGGCAAGGATCTTGCCGGCCACGAAGCTGCGTGGAACCGCGATTTCGCTCAGATTGGCTTTCTGGATGTCACGGATGTGGCGCACGGTGATGCGGCGCTCCGCCTCGACAATGACGTTGCCCTGGGAATCCATCAGGTCGAAATCGAGTGTCACGCCGCGCAGCCGCTCAGGCACCAGCTTGAGCAGGATTTCATCCCCGCCCAAGGTAAGGGTGTCGCGCTCAAAGAACATCTCCAGCATCTGCTCGGAGTTGTAACCGAGGGCGCGCAGGAGCACGGTCGCCGGAATCTTGCGGCGGCGATCGATGCGCACGTACACGAGGTCCTTTGGATCGAACTCGAAGTCGAGCCACGAACCGCGATAGGGGATCACACGCGCGGAGAACAACAGCTTGCCGGAGGAATGTGTCTTGCCGCGGTCATGGTCGAAGAACACACCCGGCGAGCGATGGAGCTGGGACACGATGACCCGCTCCGTGCCGTTGATCACGAAGGTCCCGTTCTCGGTCATGAGCGGCAGTTCGCCCATGTAGACTTCCTGTTCGCGGATGTCCTTGATCGCCTTGTCGGCGCCGGATTCCTTGTCGAACAGCACCAAGCGTACCTTCACACGCAGGGAAGCCGCGTAGGTCAGACCACGCACCTGGCATTCCTTGACGTCGAAGATGGGCGCGCCGAGGCGGTAGCTCACGTACTCGAGGACGGCGTTTCCGGAATAGCTTTCAATCGGGAAGACCGACTTGAAGGCGGCGTGGAGTCCATCGTCGATACGACGATCGGCGGGGGTATCCGCCTGCAGGAAAGCCCGATAGGACTCGAGCTGGGTTTCCAGCAGATACGGAATACCGAGAATGGAACTACGCTTGCCGAAATCCTTGCGGATACGCTTTTTCTCGGTGTACGAATAGGCCATGGTCGTCCTCTTTTCAGTCGCTTCCGGCGCGCTTCAGGCGCAGCGTCGGCATGCTTGGAAAGTCAGGGAACGGGCACGCAAGACACGGCGGGGGCTTACGCCACCACCGTGCATTTCTTGCATGAAATTGAGGAGCAAGATCGTCAAGCGCTCGCGCTTACTTCAGTTCGACCTTGGCACCGGCGTCTTCAAGCTCTTTCTTGATCTTCTCGGCTTCGGCCTTGGGCGCCGCTTCCTTCACGGTTGAGGGGACGCCCTCGACCATGTCCTTGGCTTCCTTCAGTCCGAGACCGGTAATGGCGCGGATGGCCTTGATCACGTTGACCTTGTTTTCGCCAAAGCTGGTCATCACGACGTCAAAGTCTTCCTTCACCTCAGCCTGGGCCCCACCGGCGTCGCCGCCAGCAGCCATCATCATGGGGGCTGCCGCGACGGCGGCGGAAACGCCCCACTTCTCCTCCAGCGCCGAGACGAGCTCGGTGACTTCGAGGATCGACATGTTGCTCAGGGTATCAATCAATTCTTCTTTGGACATGGCCATGGTGGCACTCCTTCAAACAGATAGTTGGGTAAAGCCGGGAACAGGGTTCAAGCGGCTTGTTGCTTGTCGCGCCATGCGGCGAGCACGCGCACGAACTGACCGGCCGGTTCGGCCAGGGTACGTACGAGCTTGCCACCAGGTGCCTTCAGTACGCCGAGCAGCTGCGACCGGGCCTCGTCCAGCGTTGGCAGAGTCGCCAATGCCTGAAGGTCTTCCGGCCCGCGCAGGGAACCTGCAAACGCGATTGCGACTGTGACGAGCTTCTGGTTCTCCTTGGCGAAATCACGGACGACACGCGCGCCTGCACCGGGATCCTCTTGCGAGAAAACCAGCAGCAGGGGTCCGGTCAATTTCGGCTGAAGACATTCGAAGGTCGTACCTTCCAGCGCGCGCCTCGCCAAGGTGTTCTTGACCACCTTGACGAACACGCCAGCCTTGCGGGCCCGTACGCGCAGATCTGTCATCTGGGCGACGGTGAGACCCGCATACTCGGCGGCGATAGCCGCCTGCGCTGTTTCTGCGACCGCGTTGACTTCAGCAACAACCGTTTTCTTTTGCTCTAAAGTCAGACTCACGATGTTTCTCCTGGATTGATGTCCTCTCGCGAAGACATCACACCTAGTTTTCACTCCACGGATATGGAGTGCTTTGCCACGGTGTCCTCACCAGGTACTACCTGCTTTGGAGCCACCGTCTACGCGGGCCGTTCCGGGGAACGATTACCGCACGGACCTTTTCAGGCCGGCGCGACCCGCGATCTTTGACGCCTGCCGGGACCACGCCCGGCAACCCAAAGTTCTTTTCTGCGTCAGCCCGCTTCCACCGAAGCACGATCCACCGCGATACCCGGACCCATGGTCGAGGACACGCTGATCTGGCGCAGGTAAATGCCTTTTGAAGTGCTCGGCTTGGCCTTGCGAAGGTCAGCCAGCACGGCTTCGCAGTTGTCTTTGAGCGAGGCCACGTCGAACGAGGCCTTGCCAACCGAGCAATGAATGATGCCGGCCTTGTCCGTGCGATAACGCACCTGACCCGCCTTGGCGTTACGCACCGCGGTCGCGACATCGGTCGTGACCGTGCCGACCTTGGGGTTGGGCATGAGGCCACGGGGACCGAGGATCTGGCCAAGCTGGCCCACCACGCGCATGGTGGCCGGTGTGGCGATGGCCACGTCAAAATTGAGGTTGCCCGCCTTCACCTGCTCTGCGAGGTCATCCAGCCCAACGATGTCCGCACCCGCGGCACGGCCCTTCTCTGCATCCGCACCTTCCGCGAAAAGCGCGACACGCACCTGGCTGCCCGTTCCGTGCGGCAGCACCGTGGCGCCGCGCACGACCTGATCGGACTTGCGGGGATCGACACCGAGATTGATTGCGATGTCGACGGACTCATCAAATTTGGCCGAGGCGATCTCCTTCACGAGGCCGAGGGCCTCTTCGAGGGTTCGGGGCCGATTGCGATCTCCGACCTTGGCCATGATCGCGGTCCAACGCTTGCTCTGTCTTGCCATGGCTCAGCCCTCCACTTCCAGGCCCATGCTGCGGGCCGTGCCTGCGATCGTACGAAAGGCTGCTTCCTCACCGGCGGCGGTGAGGTCGGGCGCCTTGGCCTTGGCAATTTCGAGCACCTGGGCGCGCGTGACCTTGCCGACCTTGTCTTTGTTGGGAACGCTGCTGCCCTTGGGCACACCCGCAGCCTTGCGCAACAGCACGGAGGCCGGTGGCGTCTTGGTCACGAAAGTGAAGGAGCGGTCCGAGAACACCGTGATCACCACGGGAATTGGCAGACCCGGTTCGAGTTCCTGGGTACGCGCATTGAACTGCTTGCAGAACTCCATGATGTTGACGCCGCGTTGACCCAACGCAGGACCCACCGGAGGACTGGGATTCGCCTTGCCAGCTGCTACCTGCAGCTTGATATAGGCGTCTATTTTCTTGGCCATGAAGGATCTCCCTTGGGTACAAGCGCCTTGCGGCTCCCCGTTTCAAAAACGGCATCCCGGACTTGCGACCCCGAACGCCAATCTGGATTTGTGCCTCAGTCCTTGGAAACCTGTCCGAATTCCAGTTCCACATGGGTCGAGCGACCG